>FUFK010041830.1_pt1 | contig 15318 bp, 15 predicted proteins | sample 1021851 | NCBI WGS metagenome assembly FUFK01 (sample SAMEA51879418, study PRJEB19060) | metagenome | reverse complement strand
GTATTTGAAAAGGACGACTTAAATTTACTATGGAAAAAACTAAAAGTCAAGGATAATTCTGGCCCATTAGTAGTAAACTTTTGTTATGATAGAAGTTGCAATTTATCGTGTCCAAGTTGTAGAGATGAAATTGATATGTGTTCACCAAAATCAAAAAATTATGAAAATATAGAAAAAATACACGATATAGTAATTAACGAAATTATCAAAGACGCTTATAGACTATACATTACAGGAACAGGCGACCCATTTGCAAGTCCATTTTTTAGAAACTTCTTACAAACTTTTGATAAATCAAAATATAAAAATATCGGTATGATACATTTACACACAAACGGAAATTTATGGACTGAACAAATGTGGGAATCTATGAGTAATATTCACGATTTAGTAAAATCAGTTGAAATATCAATTGACGCTGGAACAAAAGAAACTTATGAAAAAGTAAGAAGAAATGGAGATTGGGATATGTTGATGAAAAATTTAGAATATATCAATACAATCAAAACATTAGAAAATGTAAAATTAAGTTTTGTTATACAAGATGACAATTATAAAGAAATGGAATTATTTGAAAATCTTAAACACAAACTAAACAACATACCAAGAGTTAGAACACATTATTATAAATTATTAGATTGGGGTGTTATGAAAAACTATGAAGAAAAAGCAGTGTGGAAATCAACACATAAAAACTTCACAGAATTTAAATCAATATGGAAAGACTTTGAAAAAACAATCAATCCAGAAAATACAACACATAACTTATTAGGAGTAATATGAATTTAGTTACGGTTTGTGGACACAATACAACAATGTTATATCATATGTTGAATCATTATCATTTGCATATGGACGAAATATTTGTAGTGTTGTATGCACATCACGTAAAAGACCCAATTATTGAACAAGGTTTACACATTTTAGACAAGTTTAATTTACAACCACATAAGATAATTGTTGATGAACCATTTAATTGGGAGAGAGTTACAGAGCACTATAATGAAGTTAAATTATTAAAACCAGATGATTGGTGGATAGTAGCAGATGATGATGAACTACAATTATACTCTAAACCAACATATCAGATTATTGAAGAGTGTGAAGAATACGGATATGAATTCGTAACAGGCGGTTTTGTAGATAGAATAGGAGACAACGGAGACTTTCCTAAAATCACTATGGAATCAAATGTATGGGAAGAAATGCCAGAAGCAGGATTCTTCAGATACCCAATGAGTAAAGCTTGTCCTAATAAAGTTACATTGATGAAAGGTAAAGTCAAGGTTTGTTCAGGACAACATTATGTTCAATTTGAAGACGGAACAACATCTTGGGGTAGTGAACACCCAAAACGATACCCAATAGAAAAGAACTTTACACAAGTTCATCATTTTAAATGGGATTATTCAGTATTGGAAAGATTAAAACAAGTAAGTAAAACAAAAGCAAATGTATCGTTTGCACAAGAGTATAAATTAATGTTAGATGAAATTATTAAAAGTGATTATAAAATAGATTTAACAAAACCAGAATTTATGTTTCAACGATTAGGTAATGGAAATTATCATCAATACGAAAAATGGAACGATTTAAGAAAAAAAATAGTAAGAATTTAACAAAACACTATATTTATATATAGTTATAACAAAAAGAGGGTTTTAGAAATGCCACAAAAAACAGCACAAGACGAACATTTAGTAATGTTAGAAGAAAGAAAAGTGAAAGCATTAGAAAAAATAGCTAATGTTTTAGATGCTTTAACACTTTGGTTCGAAGATATTGACAAAACTGAATGGTCAGATAGATTACAATGGTATCTATCAGAATATTACGAAAAGTACGGTAAAAAAGAAGATAGATAATGAAACTCGGAATAATTGTCCCATATCGTAAGAGACCGGGACATCTTCGTAAGTTTCGAGAATCTATATCTGAATACCTAAAAGATGAACAATACGAGTTAATCGTAGTTGAACAAGCGGACGATTTACCATTTAATCGTGGTAAGTTATTGAATATTGGTTTCAAAACTGCTATGAGAAAACTATGTGACTATGTAGTGTTTCACGATATAGATATGTTGCCAAAAGATGTAGATTATTCTTATTCAGATGTTCCACTTCATCTTGCTACAAACTTCACAAATTCCAATAGAGAAATATTTAACACTTACTTCGGTGGTGTTACTATGTTTCCAAGTCCTACTTTTAAAAGAGTAAACGGATTTTCAAATGAATATTGGGGTTGGGGTTTTGAAGATGATGATTTGTTAATGCGATTAACAGAAAGTAATGTATTTACTGACTTTGAAATCTACGAAGTTCCAAAAGAATCCACATCAGGATTATATCTACACGGAGATAAAAGTTATTTAAAGTGTGTCAATACGATTGATATTACAAATAGTTTTACATTTCACATTACATTTAAGCCAAATGAAATAGTCCCAAGTTATGATAGAGATTTTGATGAAATGTGTGTATTTAGTATTCCTGGTTGGGATACAACAATATGCTATAATTCATTTAATCGTTATAAGTTTGAAACTTGGGATATTGGAAAAAAATGTCATCAAATAACTTCTGAATATAGTTATCCAAAACTAACACGAATTACCGTAACTTATGATAAGTCAAACAGAACATTGACAATGTATCAAGACGGAGAAGAAGTCGGACATAAAATGATTCCAAGAAAGTTATTAGATACTAAAAAACAACACTTCTATATTGGAATTGCAACACCTAATAGAAAAGAAGACCAAAAAAGTTTTATTGGATTCGTTAGTGATTTTGCTTATTGGGATAAAGCACTACAAAAAAATGAAGTAAAAGAGTTTCACGATACACTCGGTTTCGGTTATCAATGTGATACAGGACAATATAGTAGTTCAGAAAACTTAAAGATTTACTACGATTTTAAAAACATAGTATTACCACACCCATATCAGTATGAAGAGGGTGAGGTAGTTGATTTAGTTAATTCAAGATTATCAAGGTGTTATGCAAAGTCTTATAATTGTATACCAAAACCACAACATCAATTAGAACAAAAGAGAATATCTATTCCCGCCAGAAGAAGTTCTACATTTGAAATGATTAAGCACGAGTCAGAGGGTTATTATCAAGGTGGTTGGAAATCACAATCAACAAGACTAAATCAAATTCGTTTTTATAATGAGGTATTACAAAACAAAACCGGATTAACAAAAGACGGACTAACAACACTAAAATTCAAAAAGATTTCTGAAACAAATGACGGAAACTATACAATGTTATCGGTGGAGTTATGAAGTTAGGAGTTTGCATACCATATCGTGATAGTGGAGACGGAGTTCGTCAAGGACATCTTGATAGATTGATACCACACTTAGAGGAGTTCTTAGGTAAACAAGGTATTGACTTTACTTGTTATGTAGGACATCAAATTGATTATGAAAAGTTTCACAGAAGTGGAACAAAAAACATAGCGTATTTAGAAGCTAAAAAAGACGGGTGTGATTATTTCGCATTTCACGACGTGGATATGTTGCCTTATGATGATTGTCATTATGGACACCCCGGTGATTCACCAAAACATATAGCTACTTGGTTATCACAATGGGGTTATACTTTACGAGATACAGAATACTTTGGTGGAGTCGTAATATTCACAGCAGAACAATTTGAAAGAATTAACGGATACAACACCGACTATGTTGGTTGGGGTATGGAAGATGATGACTTATATTGGAGATGTGTAGAAAAAGGTTATTTTGTTCAACCAACTTTTGATACAATCAAACAAAAAATGGTTTTGTCTTTAGATGGAAAATCCACTTGTATCAAAGTCCCACCGACACCACAACTTCGTAGATTACTAACAGAAGACTTTAAGATTGAAATTGTTTGTAAGCCAGAAATACCCGAACACGAACCTGAACACCTAATCGGTAAAGGTAATAACAAATATTTAAAATATCCTATCTTGTCTAAAATCGGATATGACTTTGGTATTGATTATAATAACTCAAATGCATTTGCTTGTTCAATGTGGGATTGGAAAAACCAACATATCTATCGTTGGAGAAGAAGATATCAAAACAATTGGACAAAAGTTAGTTTGATACACGATAAAGACAACAAGAAAATCAGTTTCCAAATCAATGACCAAGACTTAGGAGAAAAGTTCGGTATACAACAATCAACTATATCATACGAAGAAAAACTAAAACGATACGCTAATGTTCCATTTTGGATTGGGTGTAATGACCCAAATAGTTGGGAAGGACAAAGGTTTTTTAAAGGAGAAATAGCAGAAGTAAAAATATGGGATACTTATAAAGATTTAATTCTACATTACGATATGACTAAATCTATATGTTGCGACCAAAATTGTAAAAGATGTAAAGGAACTATTGTAAAAGATTTAAGTAGATTTGAAAATCACGGAGAAATATTTAATCGCAATATTAGATTTTTACGAAATAAAGAAGTTATAAAATTAAATCCAGAACCACACAGAAGATATGGAACTATGGAGTGTATGTATCACGACGACGAGGGTATAGTTAATAATCAGTTTCAAGGAGATGTAGAACAAACATCTAAAAACGAAATATTGTATAGAAAGAAAATGCAAAAAGGTGAGGTTGATATTGATAACTCAGGACTAAAACAAATGAAATACAAGATACATAGTATTGATACTATTTATAATAGACACAAGTTAATAAATGTGAGGTTTGACAAGTGAATAAGTGTAATTACAATTGTTTTAGAAAAGAACATATGCCATTTGAGCCAGAAAAGTGGGACAAACTTGATGATTTACAACAATCTATTAAATATAATGCATATATGGAATGGTGTGGTGGTGTTTGTTATGGTGGTGAAGAAAATCTTGATAATAAGTATTGTGATAACTTTGACATACAGAATTTAAAAGATGAGGACAATCTATACAAAAAACTTAAAGGTTATATTTGTATGTGTAGAAGATATTTGGAATATCAAGGTTATCCAAAACCAGAATTTATGACTGAAGAATTTTTACAAGAAAATATGAATGATTTTAGAGAATTATTAAAAAACAACATAGATGAAATACTTGTAAATTTATCTATGACTAAATGGTTATATTCCATAGCCGTATGCTTTATTGATTTAGGAACAGAAGATGAAAAAATTAAATCTAAATTATTAGTATCACTAATGCAACTTAATAGAATTAAGTTAAGTAGGAGTAGAACTTTTTATTCAGAAGATGAAGTCACACAACAATCCGATAAAGACTTTTTAGTGAGTAATATTGTATCAATAAAAAATAAAAGTTTTGAAAATGTAGTTTCGGTATTAAAAAATAATGATATGGTAAAGGTCGTAAAGGAATTCTAATGTCAGATGTAACAAAAGATAATCCATTTTATGTAGAGAATAAAAAGAAACTTGATGATATTGGTCCGGGTATGTGTTTAGCAAAATGGACACAAGTAACTTTACAATTACAAACAGGTCATAATCATAGTTGTCACCACCCAAGAACTCACAAGATTTCAGAAAAAGAGATTGCAAGAAATCCAAGTGCTCTACACAATACCCAATATAAAAAACTTCGTAGAAGAGAAATGTTAACTGGCAAACGACCAGTTGAGTGTGATTATTGTTGGGGTGTTGAAGATAATTCAGATAGATTTAGTGATAGAGTATTTAAGTCAAGTGAAAGTTGGTCTTTGCCAGATTTTGATAAAATAGTAAATGCAGATTGGAGAGAAAACATAAATCCAAGATATGTAGAAGTAGCATTTTCAAATGCTTGTAATTTCAAATGTAGTTATTGTGGACCACCATACTCTTCTACCTGGATGCAAGAAATAAAACAACACGGAGCGTATCCAACAACAGACAAGTTTAATGGTATGGAAGGTATGATAGCAGAAAACAAAGTTCCAATACTACACAAAGATTACAATCCATATGTAGAAGCATTTTGGAAATGGTGGCCAGATTTATATCGTGATTTACATACATTTAGAATCACAGGTGGAGAACCAATGTTAGCAAAAGATACTTGGAAAGTGTTGGATTATATTATTGATGAACCAAATCCAAACAAAGATTTAAATTTTGCGGTTAATTCTAATTTAGGATTGGAAGACAATATGATTGACAAGTTAATCGGAAAGATTAATAAAATAGAAGATGAAGATAGAGTAAATGAGTTTATCATTTTTACATCAGTTGATACTTGGGGTGAACAAGCAGAATATGCTCGTAATGGATTAGATTTTAATCGTCATTGGGACAATATGGAAAAAATATTAGAAAAATGTCCAAGAGTAAATCTAACGATTATGTCCACTTATAATGCATTATCAGTTCCTAATTACCATAAATTAGTTGAGGGTGTGTATGGATTGAAAGAAAAGTATGGTTCATCAGATAGATATTGGAATTCCGCAGTATTTTTAGATTCAAGTTATTTAAGATTTCCAAGTCATCAAACTGTACAAGTTCTACCAAACAAATGGACAAAGAACATATTTGAGCAAGCACAATTAGCAGACTATTTAAGTATTCCTTCATTTGAACATAAGTATGTTGGATATTCAGATATTGAAGTTCAAAAAATAAAAAGAATATGGGATTGGAGAATGGCAACTTGGGAACAGAAAGAAGAGCAAGTCAGACAACAAAGATATAACTTTGGTAAGTTTTTTAAAGAGCACGACAAAAGACGAGGAACAGATTTTTGTAAAACATTTCCTGAATTGGCAGATTTTTATAACGATTGTTTAGAGATAAAATTATGATAATTGATAAAGAAAATTATTACTTCATAGCACCAGATAATAAAAATGGACTAAGTGTAAGACCACCACGAGATTTACATTTAGCTGACACATTTGAATTTAAGGTAAATTTTACAGTAGATTTTGAAAAGTGTCAAGGTGAGAGTTGTGGAATAGTTATGATGAACGGAAAACATTTGGGAATTCATATATGGAATAAAAATTTAAATGGTTCAGTTTGGACGGAAGATGGTATATTTACTGCATACCAAAATGTTGATAATAAAGAAATAGAATGTAGATTTATATGTGATAACAAAAACAAACAAATTAGTTTAATCATAGGTGATGAAAAAACGACAACTAATTTTACAGGCAATTTAATAGATGATTATAAATATTCTTATATATGGCTTGGTTGTGGTAATGGACATAAAGATGTAGAAGATGAATTTAGAAATCACTTTTATGGTGAAATAGATTTTTTAGAAATAAAAAGAGATGATAAAATAATATTTCAATCTGATTTTAAAAAGAAAACAGAATTTAAAGTATTTGATGAAAGCAATAGTGGGAATCATTTGTTAAAATATAATGATGAGTGGTATTAATGAAATATGTAATAGATATAGACGGAACGATTTGTAAAGAAGTCGGTAAGGTAATCGGTAGAGAACCTTATATGGACAGAATAGAAAAAATTAATAAGTTGTATGATGAAGGACATACGATTGTTTTCTATACTGCTCGTGGATTAAAGAGTGGTAGAGGAGAAAAACATTATCGTCCAATCACAGAACAACAATTAAAAGAGTGGGGAGTAAAATACCACGAGTTGTGTTTCAAAGGACACAACGGAGATTACTTTATAGATGATAGAGGAATAAATGCAGAGGACTTTTTTGTCAATACAAAAAGAACATCTTTACAAACCTATGAAAATCCAATATGCATAGGTGAGAGTGGTGACGGAGTTCATAGAGTTTTTAAAATTTCAGATAAATATTCTGCCAAATTAATACGTCAAAATCGTGAACACCCAAGGTGTAAAAATTATGGTGATGTATTTTATGAAATAAAAATAGCAATGTTGTTATATAAAAATAATATCTCTATACCTGAACCTATAACTTGTGATTACATTGAAGTTGATGGAAAGTTAGAAATGGCATTTATTATGGAATATATAGAAGGAACATCTTTTAATTTAACTGATGATAAAGAAATAATAGAATTGGGGGAAAAGTTAGCAGAGGAAGAGTCAAAAAAAATAAACAAATTAGGAATATTTGAAAATGTATCTGGTCCACAATGGATTTTAACTAATGATAAACAAATTAAATTAATTGATTTTGAAAAATGGGAACTAAAAAATGAAACAAGTTAAAATTATTATTCCTGCCAGATACAACTCAACAAGATTTGTTGGAAAACCTTTGGTTGATATAAACGGGAAACCTATGATAATTAGGGTAGTGGAAATAGCTTGTGAAACATTAGGTAAAGAAAATGTTTTTGTAGCTACTGATGATGAAAGAATATCAGATGTTATAGAGGATTACGGATATCAATATATTATGACGACTGATTGTTCAACAGGAACTGATAGAGTGGCTCAAGCTTCAAGACTATTGGACGCAGATATAATTGTAAATGTTCAAGGGGACGAACCATTGTTAGACCCAAACGATATACAAAAAGTTATTGATTGTAAATTAGAAAATATGAATAGTGTAGTAAATTGTATGAGTAAGTTGGACCCAAATGAAGCTACAAATAAAAATATACCAAAAGTAGTCTTTAATACTAAAAATGACTTAATTTATATGTCAAGAAGTTCAATACCAGGAACAAAGTTGGGAGTATCTAAAAACACATACAAACAAGTTTGTATTTACGCATTCACAAAACAAGAATTAAATAAATTTTACGAACTAAAAAAGACACCATTAGAGTTAGATGAGGATATTGAAATACTAAGATTTTTAGAATTAGGAATAAATGTAAAAATGGTAGAAACATTTGGAACAACACAAGCAGTTGATATGCCAGATGATGTAGATAAAGTATTGGAACTACTATGATATTGATATCACATAGAGGAAATATAGACGGACCAGATGTTAAAATGGAAAACGACCCAAGATACATTGAAAATACATTAGGAAAAGGATACAATGTTGAGGTTGATGTGTGGAGTAAAGGTTCAGATTTTTATCTCGGACACGATAAGCCAGAACATCAAGTTAGTGAAATGTTCCTAAGACACGGAAGTATATGGTGTCACGCAAAAGACATAAAAACATTTTACAAATTGATAGATATTGGGGCGCATTGTTTTTCACACAACCAAGACGAAGTAGCACTTACGACAAAAGGTTATCTTTGGTCTTCTTATGAAAACCAAATGACTGATAAATCTATTTGTGTTATGCCACCAAGTTCAAGAGATTTACCAAAAAATATAGCAGGAGTGTGTAGTGATTACATTGGACATTACAAATGATTGGAATTTAATTGATGTTGATAACATTTCAGGTAGACTAAATGTTATGTGGTTAACACCAGAAGGAATTGGAATATCAACAAGAACATATTCACATATGACAATATTGAATATGATTTGTGAGAAGTCTAACAATCACGACTTTTGGGATATAGAAGAAATAAAAAAACACAATGTTGATGATGTGATACAATTAGGAAGAAATAAAAAAGATTTTAAAAACAATAATTTAGAGTTAGCAGAATTAATGGAAAACTTTATGATAAAAACAAACTTTGTAAGAATATCAGGACCGTATCGTGAAGTAGAATTTGGTGGTTCTACTTTTGGACACGCTTCTAAATTATTGGAAAATAGACATTTTGTTTATGAGTATTTCAAAGATATGACAAAAAAACAAAAAGATTTTATCAATAAAGTTATAGATGTTTACAATTTATCAGATGATGAAATACAGGAAGTTAAGCATGATTAATTTTTATTATGATAGAGTTGTAGACGGAATATACATACCAAACGGAATACCAAAAAATTTTGTAAAGTATTACTCACCAATATTCAATGATGTTAAATTTAGAACAGAAATTGATATGGAGCCAGCGGTTTATCCGAGTGATATGAGACACGCTGGATATTCATCACTAAAAAGTGTTGACACTATTGATAAAGATACATTTAGTGGGTATTATTTGATAGAGGGATTTGGCTCTGCTCAAAATGCTATGGCAGTCAATCCAGAAACTAATGGTAAATATGAGTCAGTTTTTGAATATATAGGAAAAAAGAGTTTAAAATTTTTACAAGACGGAGTGTTGAAGTTGTGTATTTGTTATTTACAAGAGTCGTTTATTACTGATAATATCATACATGCGATACATTACAATACTAAGAGATTAAATATACAAAATTCTATTGTAATTGTCAATGATTTTTTGGTAAAAAAAAGATATAAAAAATGGTGTGAAGAAAATGGAGAACAAGAAAGATTTGAAACAATAGTGTTTTGTCATTCTTTATATGAAAAATCAAGTGAGATAAATGGACTTCTTAATAATCAAAAGATTTACACTATGGCAGATGAATACGAAGAATATGAGGGTTCCGCAATATCATTGAAAGAGTTTAAAAATACTAAATCAACATTGAGGAAAAATACAATATTATCAATGAACAGACGACAACGAGAACACAGATTAGCAACACTGTGTGTTTTGAATAGTTGTGGGTTAGTGAAAGGAAATGGAGTTAGTTATCAACTTACTTTTGATGGACCAACTACACCTTACTATGTTGATAAATTAATCACAGATGAAAGTAGACAAAAAAAGTATTATCAAGATTACAGAGAATTACAAGATATGAAATATCAATGGGTAGATTACCCAATAGCTATGGAAGCAAAAGACGGAGTTCATCACGGATATGGTTGGGAAAACAAAGAACCATATTTAAATTCATATTTAAACATTACAACAGAAACAGACTTTGTTAATCCAACTGGATATGCTTCTGAAAAAGTATGGAAACCATTTGGATTTTTTCAACCAGTATTGTTAGTTGGTAGTCCAAATACATTAGAATTTGTTCGTTCATTTGGATTTAAAACTTTTGACGGATTTATAGATGAAAGCTATGATAAAGAAACTAATATTGTAAAAAGATTTAAACTGATAGAAGAAGAAATAATTAAATTCAGTAAAATGTCTAAACAAGAGGTTCACGATTGGTATTGGAGTATGGAAGATATATTAATTCATAACTTTAACTTGTTTATGGAATATGGAAAAAATAGAGAACAAAATTACAAAAACTTATTTGAGGAGTTAAAATGAAAATATTAATAACAGGCGGAGCAGGATATTTAGGTTCAGTCTTAACAAGAAACCTATTAAAGAAACACGAAGTAATCGTGTATGATAATTTGATGTATAACCAAACATCATTAGTTGATTTGTGTCATCACGAAAACTTTACATATCATTATGGTGATGTTCGTGAGTGGAGTAAATTGAAATACTTAGTAGAACAAGTTGATGTAATTATACCACTTGCAGCATTAGTTGGATTTCCAAGTTGTGAAAAAGACAAAGAATTAGCAACAAGTATTAACACTACACAAATACAAAATATAGTTGATACAATGACAGATGAACAAAAGATTTTGTATCCAAATACTAATAGTGGTTATGGAAGTAGAACTGAGGGTATGGTTGATGAAACAAATGATTTGACACCAATTAGTCATTATGGAGTTACAAAGTGTGAAGCAGAAGATTACATATTACAAGAAAGTAATGGTATAGTTTTTAGATTAGCAACGGTGTTCGGTGTATCGAGTCGTATGAGATTAGATTTATTGGTAAATGAGTTTGTTTATAAACTATTAACAGATAAATATATCACATTATTTGAACACGAGTTTGTTCGTAATTTTATTCACATACAAGATGTAAGTAGTGCATTTGAGTTTATGATTGAGAATTATGATAAATATCAAGGACAAATATTCAATGTTGGATTATCAGATACTAATATCAACAAAAAACAATTAGTAGAAAGAATACAAAAACAAATACCAAATACATCAATTACTTATTCAGATTACTTTGAAGACCCTGATAAAAGAAATTATGTAGTTAGTAATGAAAAAATAGAAGCAACAGGTTGGAAACCACAATATAGTCTTGATGACGGAATTACAGAATTGATACAAGCATACAAAATGATAGTTCCACAAGAAAGTTCAAGATATAGAAATGCCTTTCCACTAAGTTATGGACAATCAATATGAGTTTTAAATACACAATAGAAGAAAGTAAAGTATTGCCAGATGTAGAAATATTTACACCTGACATTTGGACAGACTATCGTGGAACAATGTGGACACATTGGGAAAAGTCTATGGATACACCAATTCAAACGATATCTAAATTCACACACTCTCGTAAAAATGTTCTTAGAGGATTACACGGAGATAACGAAACTTGGAAACATATTACTTGTGTTTATGGTGCATTTTATTTAGTGGTGGTTGATTATCGTAAAGATAGTCCAAGATATTTACAATGGGATAGTTTTACACTTGACGATAAAAATTGTAAAAGTGTATTGGTTCCACCAGGTTTTCTAAACGGACATTTATGTTTATCGGACGAGTGTGTATTTCACTATACACAATCTTATCCAAATGAATATGTAGATTGGCAAGACCAAATTACAGCAAAGTGGAATGACCCAATGTTAAAAATAAATTGGCCAATAAATAACCCAATACTATCGGAGAGAGACAAATGAGTAAATTACTAAAAGATTACAATTATGATAACTTTGAATTTAATGAATTACAAGAACATATTGATGCTGCATTGAGTGATTGTTCGTGGGCAAAAGATGACTATAATAATATACAGATAAAAAGTTGGGAAGATGTTCCAGGTTGGATTAATGACGCACAATGGATTTTTAAAGAAGTGGTTGGTAATTGTAAAGACGGAGACAAAGTTGTTGAGTTAGGAACTTACTTTGGACAATCGGCTTGTTATATGGGAGAATTAATTCGTGATAGTGGTAAAGACATAAAATTTGATACATTTGATACATTTGAACAACTTGAACCTTCAATGAGAGCAGGTATGCAACCAAAAGCAATTGTTGATTACAGATTTCATAAAGGTAGACACACGGCACCTATGTCAATTATAGTCAAATCACACTTTGAAGCTTGTGGTGTTGATGACTATGTTAATTTAATTATTTGTGATGCTCTTTACTCACACCATTTTTATCAAGATAATAGTTTGATGATGTTCTATAATGACGGAATAAATGAACAAAATGCATTATATAAACTGATGAGTAATTTCTGGCCTAAGATAAAAAAGGGTGGACTAATGGCAGGAGACGATATTAATTTTGATGATGTCAAATCAGCGGTAAATAAATTTTGTAAAGAAAATAATTTAAAATATGAACACACACCACTAAGTTGGGTAATAAGAAAATAATGAAATATATACACATATTAAAAGACTTAATAGATAACTTCTATATAACAACTTATCCAAAAGATTTTATATTAGAATCCAATACTTTCGGATATGATAAAGTTATTGAGGGAGACGCTCAAGTTGTATGTGGTAGAGGTCGTGTTTTAAAAGATGAGTGGTTAAATCCAAACTTTTATCACTTTGGTCGTAATGATATGCAAATTGATAAAACTTTTCATAGAAAAGATGTAGTAGATTTCTTAAAAAATTACAAAAGATTAAATACAGGTGGATTTACAAACGCAATGCAAAGTGGTAAAAAAGTAATAATGGAAATGGAAATGCACGGAGTATCAGAACATCCAAATTCTTATTCAATGTTTAGGGTAAATTTTTTTGATAAACTTTTTAGAAATAAAGAGATACTAAAAAAAATGCGTGAGGGTAAGTTTTTTATATTTTTATACTATGGTTGGGAAGCAGATGATTTTAGGGAATCAGATAGGCCAGCAGATAAATATAAAAATTGGTATGAAATGTTTAGGAGTGTTTTGATAGATTATAAATTACCTACAAATTCTATTATAATAGCACAAAGTAATTTACTTGGATATGAAAATGAAAAAAGTTATAATTTTAATGGTATAAAACCAAGTGTTATTTTTGACAACATAACAGAGTTTCAACCTTTTAAATCAATAGCAAGAAACAATAAACTAAATGTTGATTATCCAATAGAAGAACATTTTAAAAATTTAAGAAAATCAAAACACACTTTGTTAAGAATTCATAGGACTTGGCATCCGTATAGAGATAATATGTTATATTACTTATACAAAAATAATTACATTAATGAGTCATTAGTTCAACACAGGGTATTTGAAAAAGAGGCAATACCAAATTCACATAATTTTTTTGATTACAAAACAGATTACGAAGTATTGGATAAAATAAAAAATGACATACCGATTAAGTCATCTCAATATGAAAGAAATTTGATTGTAGATTCAAATGACCACATAACTTATAGCAAAGGAAAACATCATATATCAAATGAACCGATAGATAATTCAGTTTATGAGGATAGTGTATTTTCTTGGGTAAATCCTTCTTTACCAGACAAAAAAAATTATGTGTTTATTAATCAATCAACATTTAGTCCGGTTTTACATTATCACCCNATATTGTGGTTTGGGCATACACACTTGATAAAGTGTTTTAAAAGTTATGGATATAAATCATTTGATTGGTTGTTTGACGAAAGTTATGATGAATTAACATCAGACTTAGATAAGTTCAAAGCAAATGTAAAACAAGTGGATAAAGTTATGAATATGAATAAAGATTACTTGATAGACTTAATGTGGGACAATAAAGATACTTTACAACACAATAGAGATTTATTTATTGAGTGTAAAAGTATAGAAAGAATAATTAGAAAACTTTATGGAATAATAAATGAAACAGAAATTTAACATAGTAGTGCCTATGGCGGGCCGAGGTTCAAGATTTACCGAACAAGGATATACGGACTCAAAACCATTTATTGATGTAAATGGTAAACCAATGATACAGCGAGTAATTGAAAACTTAGGAATTGAGTTTGATAAAGATTATATGTTTGTATTGATTTGTTTACAAGAGGACTTTGATAAGTATGACTTTCATCAGTTCAAAGATATCATTGGGCACGACTCTTATGATGTCGTAATATTAGATGATGTTACCGAGGGAGCTGCACAAACCATACTACAAGCAAAAGATTTAATCAATGATGATACACCATTACTAACATTAAACACAGACCAAATGATAGATTATAATCCAGAACATATGTGGAAAATAGCAGAACACTATGACGGATACATACCTTGTTTTTGGGGAGATAGTGAGGATTGGAGTTATGCCAGAACACTTGACAATGGATATGTTCAAGAAGTTGCAGAAAAGAAAGTTATATCAAACAATGCCACAGCAGGATATTACTATTGGAAAAAAGGTAGTGATTTCGTAAAATATGCAGAACAAATGATTGAACAGAATAGTAGAACCAA
>FUFK010070543.1_pt1 | contig 15319 bp, 16 predicted proteins | sample 1021851 | NCBI WGS metagenome assembly FUFK01 (sample SAMEA51879418, study PRJEB19060) | metagenome | reverse complement strand
TTCAAAATCAATTGTCATCTATTTCTCCTTTCTCGTATAGATTAATTTCAATGGGATAATATTTTCTTTCTTGTTTATCCCACTTTAACAAATTGTATTGTCCATTAGTAATATCAGATACAATAGAACATGCAACACCTATAATTGCAGGATCACCTGTAAGTAGTAAATGATCTCCCTTATTAAAATTTTTTAAACCTTTTCTTAATTTATAAACAAGAGGACCAGGTGAAAAAATTATTTGAGAAAACTCAGGTAATAAAAATTTAAATTTACCATATCGAGATGCTCCCATAATATTTATCTTAGGATTACCTGCCTGCGTTCCAGCAACTTCTTGTATCACATAAACTATTCTTTCTGACATTGACAAATCATATAACATCCTTTATATATAAGTCAAGAAAGAAAAAGTTATGAATTATAAATTTAAGACTAAACCGTATAAGCATCAATTAACTGCTTTAGAAAAGTCATGGAATAAAGAAACGTACGCGTATTTTATGGAAATGGGTACAGGTAAAACAAAAGTATTAATTGATAATATGGCCATGCTTTACGATAAAGGTAAAGTTGATGGTGCATTAATTATAGCACCTAAAGGTGTTGTAAAAACTTGGTACGAGCAAGAGCTTCCTACACATTTACCAAACCACATAGAGAATGTGACCGTATTATGGCAACCTAACATTACAAAAAAACAACAAGAAAAATTAGAATCTTTGTTTGAAATAGAAACTGCTTTGCATATTTTAGTTATGAATGTTGAAGCGTTTAGCACAGACAAAGGTATAAAATTTGCATCTAAATTTTTAAACTCACACAAAGTATTAATGGCTATTGATGAGTCTACAACTATTAAAACACCAACAGCTAAACGAACTAAAAATATTATAGGTTTAGGTAAGTATGCAAAGTATAGAAGAATAATGACTGGTTCGCCAATTACAAAAAATCCTTTAGACCTATATACACAATGTGAATTTCTTGATCCGTATCATTTAAATCATGCTTCGTATTATTCTTTTCGTAATAGATATGCAGAAATGAAGACAATGCATTTAAGAGGTAGATCAATACAAGTTGTACATGCTTTTCAAAATTTATCAGAACTATCAGACAAACTACAACCTTTTTCATACAGAGTTTTAAAAGAGGATTGTTTAGATTTACCACCTAAAAATTTTACTAAACGTCATATCACACTTACAGGAGAACAAAGAAAAATATATGATCAAATGAAGAAAGCAGCTATGGCCGTATTAAATGGTAAAGTCACAACTACTATGACTGTGCTCACACAGCTAATGCGTTTACATCAAATAACTTGTGGTCATTTTACTGCAGATGACGGTTCTGTGCAGTTAATTGAAAATAACAGAATTAAAGAATTAATGAATGTATTAGAAGAAACAGAAGGTAAAGCAATTATATGGGCTAACTATCAAAGAGACGTAACTCAAATTATAAAAGCAATTAGTGAACAATATGGTCCAGGATCCGTGGTTGATTATTATGGATTAACGCCACAAGAAGAGAGACAAGAAAACATTAAAAGATTTCAAAACGGTGATGATTGTAGATTTATTGTTGGCACTACACAAACTGGTGGTTATGGTATTACACTTACAAAAGCAAACACCGTTATTTATTATTCTAATGGGTACGACCTAGAAAAGAGACTACAGTCAGAAGACAGAGCACACAGAATAGGACAGAAAAAAACAGTAACTTATGTCGATCTGATTTGTGAAGATACCGTGGACGAGAAGATTGTGAAGGCTTTAAAAAATAAAATAAATATTGCATCTGAAGTCCTTGGTGAAGAGTTAAAAGATTGGATCTAAACTAAATCTTTAGCTGCACCTAATATAGGTTTATATTTAGTTTTACCCTCTGATTTGTATGCATGTAAATAAGAAGCTCTTGGTGTTCCTTCTACCCAGCTGCAGTGAATCCAGCCCGAGTTGGGTTCGCCTGGAGTGTAGAACTCGAGGATTAATTGGTCTGGTGAAAGATTATTTTTAATCCAATCAAATAATTCAGCGTTATCGACGCCAACACATTCGAAGTCTGCGGCCTCAGCCTTGGCATGCTGCGATCTAGCCGAGCTACCAATAGCCAAACATAATTCTTCGCTACGAAAACCACTGGTGATCTTAACTCTGCCGAAGTGGTCACGCACCGGCTGTAAAATATTTTCACATAATGCTTTTAATTTTTCTATCTGCTCTGCACTAGGGTTATTGTTGATGCCTTTCCTGATAGCAGTATCGCTTTTAGTAAGCTCTGAAAGTGTAAAGTTCCGTGTCAAATTCATGCTATATCCGTTAGTAAAATTATTAATACAGCTCCCATACCTCCGACTATCCAATACTCTAGTCTTTTGATGCGATCCTGCATTTCTTTAATTTGTTCAAACGTCTGCTTTTGCATTATCCTGCAAAGCTTTTCATGTGACTCAATTTTTTGTAGTGCCGATTTTCTCGCCATTATGTTCTTCTTAACCTCTCCCGGATAATTTGTTCCTCTGGTGATAATAAAGCTTGCTCTGTACGTGTCAAGTTAGTTGTTGGATTAATTTGTTGCATATTTGCTTGTGTATTTACAACGGGTTGTGGTGTAGTCGGTAATGGTATTAATGGTGCCTCTTCAAATAAAAAGTCATTTATATCAGAATCAAAAACACTTGTTAAAGGTAGACGTTTAAATTCTTGTAACATTAATCTTAAAGTTGGTCTTACTTCTGTAAATACATTTGGATCTCCTAAATTTCTTGCAATCTCNGCAAATCTTTGTTGTATGTCTTCTGATGGAAAGTATGGTTCAAATCTACCTCGTTCTAAATTATTAAAAGCACTGTCGCTTATTTGTCTATCTTTAAATTCAGTTTTTAATGCAGATTTATTTACACCTAATATTTGTGCTGCACTTATATTTTTATTCATTTCTTGTTGCACTAAAAATCTAGCTCTGTTTGAATTATAATATGCTTGAATAACATCGTTTGGTTTTATTCTACCACCTCTTAATATTCCAAAATATCCACCAGTAAATTCTCTTCTAGCATTTCTAATACCTGTTTGATATTCTGCTATTTTAAAACCCATAGACTGTAGTGGATCTACTTTAATAGGACGTAATCCCATAAATCCTGCTAACTCTGGTCCTATATTTAATTCATCTCCACGTTTTGTTGGTGTGCCAAATGCAGCTTGTCCTAATCTTTGAAACTGTCTATATGATGGTGCAAGAGCAATACCTAGGTGTAAAAATCTAATTGCAGCTTTATTCCCTGCTGGTGTTTGGTCCGTGTATAGTTGTCTACCCTCAGCTGTTCTACCACCTCTAACAGTTAGGTCTGTTACAGCCTCTGTCCAAATAGACTCTGATATAAATGGATTCATTATTTCCGCACCTGCTTGGTTTACACCGTCAACAAAACCAGATAACAATGTTTGATCAGTTTGTTCTCCTGCAATAATATTATTAACCAAAGTTCTAAAAGGTCTAGCTATTACATCATATGCATTACTGTGACTAAAATCTATGTAACGTAATTCACCATCATCTGTCCTTATAGGGACAAGTGTAGAGTTTTTAGACCATTCTGGTACAAACTGACGTAATGCTGCTATTTCGTCTTCGGTTACATCGTAAATAGCTTTTGCACCCTCTACAACCACTTGTGGTACAACAACTAATGTTGTAGCCATACCCGATAATCTTTTAAACCCTGTGCCATACATAGGATTATTATTTTTAACAAGACCTTTACCTTCTATATTAACGTATGGTGTGACTGTACTTCCTATAATTTTTTCTCCTGCGGCTGGTATGTGTCTCATTTCTTTTAAACCTTGTTCTGCAATATTAGTTGTAGTTCTAATCATTTCTGCAGGAAACGACATAAAATTACCAATCGGTAATATTCTCGCTGTCTTAACTGCAGATCCAACGTACGCATAGTTTGGCACAGTATTTTTTACAATGTTAGCTGCTTCTTGTTTTAAACCTCTAACCACATCATCTGTTAATTCAATACCTTGTTTTACTGCAGCTTGTTTTAATCTATCTAACTCAACAACATAGTTTGTAATCTTCCACGTGTCGTCCTCTGCAACATATTTACCCTGAAAGAAACTACCAAGTTTTTTTAATTTAGTTAAGAATGGTTTAAGTATTGCATCTGTAGATACAACACCTGGATTACCTGTTGCATCTTTTAATAAATTAACAAGATCTCCTATCTGTACCTGTGAGTTTACAACACCAAGTTCTAATAATTCTCTGTAAGCTGCTTGTGCCTCTGCAGAGTTTGGTCCAAGTTTTAATAACGCAGATGTATCTACACCTTCTCTAAATGCTCTAGCCAATAAACCAGGATTAGTTAATCCTTCAAACAATATACCGTTAGCACCAGCAAACGCACCGGCACTAAAGAAGTTACGTAAGTGTGTAGGTATAGATAAAACCGTTTTTGCTAATTGTGATATACCTTTTGGAAATAATAAAAGATTTCTATAAAACCATGTTACTGCTTTTTCTGCAGGGTTTGCACCTTCTCTACCTCTAATAACAGATGTAAGACCTGCACCAATATCGTTTGCATTCTTAATACCATCAGCTATTTCTTTTGTTGTAAATTTGCCTGACAAAGGGTTTGCGATAGTGTTACCGCCAGGTAATTTTTGTACTATCTCATCTAATTTTACTATCTGAATACCAGTTGTGGGTGACTGCACAGCTTCTTTTGCTATATCTTCTGTGTCCCAGAAAAAACCTCTACCACCTTCTTGTTGTACTTTTCTATTTTGTGCTGCAACATCATCAAGATATGTGGCTGTTCTTGCAACGGCAGATAAATTAGTCATTGCATTAAATATAGAATATCTTGGGTCATTTATTTCACCAAACAATTCTCTAAATACTTTACTACCTCTACCTGGTATGCCTTCAAAAGTTTTCTTTTTAGACATGGCTGTAGCATTTTGATACGTAATGTCAGGCAAACCTGCGGGTCTACCTTTAACTTGTACTTGATTTATTACATCATCAACTAAGAATTTTGCTTTTTCATAATATTCTGTGCTGTCAGGATCAAATGGTGTTTTTCTATCTTTATCTGTTTTTGCAAGATATCTTCTAAATAAACTTATTGCATTTGTGTACGCTTCATCTGTTGGTTTAAATTTTTGAAACAATTTAAATAAACCTTTTGGCTTTTGAAATATTCTATATGTGCCTCCAAGCCATCCCTCTATCCTATCTTTCATTATCTTTTGTAGATCTTTTGCACCGGCAGCAATCTTTGTTCCTGCGTTTCTATTTAATATATCAATAAGATTGGTAAATTCGTTTCTTGCACCGTTTAGATTTGTTACTATGTTTGTTATTGATTCCTCTGGTATTTCTTTTTGTTTTAATAATTTAATTAAATCATCAGATGCTTTTGGATTTATTGGTTTACTTAAATCACCCTCAAATAATACGTCATTTAATTTTTTATAAAAATCTACCTGTTCTTTGTTTGTAGTTGTATCAAAAAATTTACCTGTTCTAGGAAATATCTTATCTACCTCTCTTGTTATGTTTTCTACAATCTCTTTTGCTCTAAAAGTATCTCTTGCTTTTAGTCCAGCTTTTGCCATTTCTGCTTCAAATACTTCTGTTGGCAGATCACCTCTTGGTCTAAATGGTGAGCCAATATATTTATCTACCCATCTTTCAAATGCGCTATCACTATATGCAAGATCCTTGCCTCTTTTTGCAAGAGCTTTTGCTCCTGTGCCTACACCATAAACAAACGGTGTAATAAATATAGATTCTGTACCAAACTTTAACCTATTTAATATTCTTCTGCCTGCCTCTTCTCTACCAAAAGTTTCTCTATCATCTATTGCTGTTGGTCCATCAAAAAAATCACCAAACGTTCCAATGTCCTCTACATCGGCAACTAAAGTCTCACCAGCTGCACCACCAAATACACCAGCTGCAAATCTTTTTGTTTTACCAGGTATTCTATCATTTAATGATTGAGCTGTTTTCATACCATCTTGAACAGATTTAGCTCTTGCATTAACATAATTACCAGATTTTTTTGCTTTGATTGCTTTGTCAGCTAATTTTGTTGCAGCTTTAAATCCTGCAGCTCCAGGTATACCTATTTGTGTAAATACTTCTACAAGTTTACCAGCAACTCTATCTTGTGCTGTGTCTTCAAATATATTTACATCATCAAAAAATTGTTCAACACTTGCTGCTGTATTAGAATCTGCTCCAAGGTCAATGAGCTCTGCGCCAAGAGATACGACTCCCTCTACAGTTTTAAGTATACCAGATGCAAAGCCTGCAGCAACAGATGAAAATATACTACTGTCGTTGTTTAGTTCTGCTNNTNTNANTGGGACANATTTTGCCAAGGTTTACTCCTATTGGTAAAATTCCTCGTCAAACCCTGGATCTGTAAAATCTGGTAAAATTTCTTTTAATGGTTTTCCTGGTTTTGTTGGTTGACCAAACAACCCTGGATTATCTCTTGGTGCAGGCATGTCTTCACCAGTTGTATCTATATCAATAGAATCTGCTGGTACAAGTGCAAACTTGCCTGTTTCATTTTTTACAAATCTCATGGCTTTACCTGTTCTGACATCATATACAACTTGACGAGCTAGTTGTGGATTTTGTTTTACAAATCTTTGAATATCTTTTGGTTTTTGTAAACCCGAAGAATCTATTACAGATGTAGCTACTGATTCTTGTCCATACTCAGCTGTTAAAGTAGGATATGTTTTAGTTGCAAAGTCAACTTCTCTTTGTGCTTTTATTTCATCACCATCATATTTTGTATCTGCAATTGCTCGTACCCTTTCGGTTGTGTCTGTTGTTTTCATACCAGCTATTTTCTCTGCCGATTCTAATTTTTCTTTTTGTAATTCTCTTTGAAAATCCATTTCTTCTTGTGATAATTCTCTAGCAAACGCTCTATCACTTGCTGTCTTCATGGCTGATGCTTGTTGAGCTTGTAATGCTCTAAATGGATCTTGTGCAGCTNNTGCNGCTGTTTGAAATATATTACCTCTTGGTGGCGTTGATAAAAGATTTAAACCAAAACCAGTTAAGAAACCAGGTAGTCCGCCCATCTGAAAGTTAGGCATTGATCCTTGTTGATATTCTATTCTACCACCTTTAGCCATTTTTTGTGGTTGATCTAGTCCTGATGTAATACCAGTGCCTGCTGATCCACCTATTCTAAACATTGGTCTTTTGAGTGTTCTATTCATATTAATTAAATCCTGGTAAATTTAAACTTAAACTTTTTGGATTGCTCACTGCACCGTAAATACCAGCAAGCGTTGTGCCAACACCTAATGCAGTCTGTAATGGTGTAGGGTTAGGTATGTTTGTTGTTTGTGTTTGACCAGGATATCCACCCATGATTCCTGTTACCTGTCCAGCAAATCTATCTAACTGTTCTTGTGGTAAGAATGTAGCTTGTCTTGCTGCTTCTCTTTGTGCATCAAGTTGAGCTTGTGCTTGCGCCTGGTTCAGTGCGCCCAACTGACCTAAACGTGAAATATCTGTGCCTTGTAATGCTTGTTGTTGTGTTCCGAGTTGAGCTTGCTGACCAGCTAGTCCAGCTTGAAATTGTCCTAAACCTTGTGTTGATGATGCTAAACCAAATCTATTTGCAATATCTTGTTGTCTAGCAGCTTGTGCTTGACCAAAACCTTGTTGCAAGAGACCCGCTTGTAATAATGCACGTTCTCTCGCAGCCCCTGTGCCAAACTCTGCGAGTTGCACTCCCGCTCGACCAGCGCCGAGCACACCCAAAGCTGCTTGTTGATCTCGTATACTTTGTTCTTGTATAGCTTTATTACGATCAAACTCCGCTAATGTAGCGTCAATAACTTGTGATTGATAAGGGGACATAAAATCTTGCACATCTTGTTGAAAAGCTGTTGCTCCTGTTCCTATTCCACCTAATTGTCCAAGGGCCTGTGTTCCTAATCCGGAAGCTAATGTTGCTTGAGTTTGTGCTTGTTGTAAAAATGGTTGAAAAGATCCTACACCTTGTTGTGCTAANNTTTNTGCTTGTTGTTGTAAAGCTGTTTGACCTGCTACCTGTGGTGCAAGTCCTGCTAAACTTTGTTGTCTTGTTGTAAATTCTCTTGCTGCCTGTTGTCTAGCTGCAAAGTCCTCTGCTGTTTCACCAGCTTGTTGTGATATACCAGCAAGTCCTGTTGCTACTACAGGTACACCTGATTGAGCTATTACTTGTTTTGCTAAATCTTGTCCTAGATCTTGAACAAATTGTGGTGGTAATTGTTGTACTGTTTGTGTAGCCATTATAATACTTCCTCTAGTCTTTGTGATGTTTGAAACATTTTACGTGCGCCTTCTAAGCCTTGCGATTCTTCAGATACGTCACCTCCGGCTTCGAGGTTCTTCATCATGTTATACATAACTTCTGCGCCTTTGTCTACATTTCCATCACCGGCGTTTCTAACAGCATCAGCGGTAAATACAAACTCATTCTTCGATAGTCTTGCGGGCACATCGTCTGCTTTTTCCATACGTCCAATAGGCACAAATCCACCTTCAGCTCTTAAATCCATCTCTTTGCCACCCATATCTAATAGTGGCATGGTCTTTTTAGCAACTGGTTCTTTCATAGAACCACCCTCAGCTCTAAATCTTCTTCCTAAATATTTATTAGGGTTAGCTCTTATCTCTGCTATATCTATTCCTGTTTCATCTGCTATTTGTTGTGCTTCTTCTTCCTGTTCTGGTGTTAAAGCACCTGCTATTAATGATGTTCCAGCTATAGCACCTAAAGCTGTTGGCATTAAAGATCCACTACCTGCTGTTAATCCTAATTTACCAAGTAAACCTGTTGTGGCTGGAGTATAAGCAGCACCTGCTCCTGATAAATAACTAAAAGGACCTGCAGCTAAAGTTCCTGCTGCTTTAGTTCCAAATAAACCAGCTTTTATAGCCGCTGGTTTAAACATACCTGCACTAAATAAACCTTTTCCTGCACCAAATGATCCAGCCATAGCTGCGCCTGTATATAACAATGCAGCTTTACCTACCGGTGACTTTGCAATCTTCTTGACCGTTCTTGTAACTTTCTTAACAAGTTTACCCAGACCATACATCTGTCTTGCAGATTCAAAATCATACTCACCACCTATTGGTCCACCATCAGCTCTAAACGCTAATCTTAAACCCTCATCCTCTTCTTCTGGTTCTTGTTCCGTGATGCTTGGTGCTTGAGTCATAATACCTTGTGGTATTAAAATACTAGGATCACCTCTGTCTCCAACATTTCTATAACCAAATGTAGCAGGAGAACCATCTGGATTTCTTGTTTTTACAAATTTTTCTAACCCTCCTACATTACCTGACATCATTACACCTGGAGCACCAAAATTTTCAGCTATAAACTCTCCATAACTTTGAGGAGTTTCTAACATTGCGTCCTCTTGAACAGGTTTTTTAAAAGCATCTTCTACAAAAAATTCTGCTAAATCTTCTTCTTCACCTGTTAATGTGCTAGGGATAGATACACCCATGCTTTCCAAATAATTTTTATATGCTGTTTGCATTTTTTTAGATCTCTCTATTTGACCTGGAGTTAACATAGAAAGATTGTATGCAAATTTTTTTGTTTTTTTTGATAATGGATTAAAAATATCCAAGATGTTATCTTTGTCTTTAGTTTTAGTTTTTGGCGGTCGATTAATTATACTTGGTGGCCCTTTAGGTCCGTCTCCACCTCCACCTCTAAATTCGCCAGAGGCAGTCGTTCCTGGTGAAATACTTTCTCCTCTTCTAGCAGCTTCAAATTGTGCTCCTGCTTTGAGTCCTATACGTCCACCGTTTGCTAATAATTGTTTTGCGATTTGAGTTCTAGTTATGGCCATCTATCTATTCTATTTTGTTTTACTTAGAAAATCAAGGCTAGGCATTACTACAGTAACATCTCTTCTAATATCATCAGGAGATATACCTTTTGCTTTCCACTCAGAATCATTTTTATATTCTTCGCCTGTTTTCTTATTTGTTATCTTTTCTATTATTTTTTCTGGTTTTAGTTCAATCATTATGTTGTTACCTCTCTTGGCTGTATTTCTAATATAGAGGCTATGACGTGCAGCTCGTTCGCGTCAGCAGCTTGTACCTTTAATACCTCACTCTCCTCCATTATAAGAGGGTTGGTTAAAAGTTCTGTTGTTGCTTTAGATCCTATTGCCTTATCTTTAAATATATTAAATATATTAGAGTCAGCATCTACCAAAGTAACCGTTATCGTGGTTCCTGATCCAGCGTCCTCAGACACTAATATAGATTTTACAACAGCTGTTTTTGCACTTGGCACAGTGTACAAAGTGGTTAAATTTGATGTGGTTAAATCTGCTTTTTTATTTATAAAACTATTTGCCATTAATTTAAAAAGAAGTTTTGAGCTTCTACTTCATCCTTTAATTCTTGTTGATATGTAGTATTTAATTTTTGTATTATACCATCTAAATCTCTAGTTTGAGCTTCTGCAACGGTATAATCATATTCTTGTGCGGGTCTTGTTAATACTTGTACTATCTTTGCCATTATCGTCTACCATCTGGTTGTGTGTCTAATCTAAAAGTTCCTAGTTTCCAATTTTGACTAACAGCTGTATTTTCTACTTTTAATGCAATAGATCTTGCTCTTGCTCGTGTATCTACTTTTAAAGTAGAGGATGTTATATCAAAGGGACCTAGTGATGAGCTTGCAGCTGTTTCATTAGGAAAATTTCTTAATTGTAAAGTTATTCTTGTTGTTCCTGTCTGTGATATAAAGTCAGGTATAAATCTTCGTATCTTCATTAAAAATTCACCATCTCCTCTAAATGTTGCAACCCCTGTTTGTTGACCAGTTGATGTACGAGCTTGTGTAATGTCAAAATCTCCTGATACTATGTTTGCAGTAATTGCTGTTATTGTTCCATTTCTATTTTGATCTGTTCCTGTTTCGTGTTCGTAATACGATGTTCTGCCCTCTGTGTTTCCTACTACATCAAAAGATGTATCTGTTGATGCATCGTATTCTAATGCATGAGGCTTAGTAAATACCGCAGAGTCTTGCCACATAGTTCTTGCTAATGATCCCACAGTCCACACTGGTCTTTGCGGTGATGAATCAAAATAATTATATGAAACCATTCTATTTACAACAGAGGAACTTGACTCTGGATAAAACCACATAACTTCACCAAATAGATTATTTAGTCCTGCTGATATCATTTGATTACCAGATTCAATATTTATATTATCAAAAACAAAATCTTCTACTAAACAAGGTAGCGATTCTAGTTTACCAGCATATCTAAAGAAACCATTCTCTGACATCCAATACGCAGCACCATCTACTTCAACACATGCGTTTTGACCTGCAAGTCCACAGTTAGTTCCAACTTGTGAGAATGCAAATGTAAATGGCTGACCAACAAAACGTTGAGTGAACAATGCAGTATCAGTCCAAACATAGATTGCATCTCTACCTCTAATAGCCCCTCTAATTTGTGAGCCATCTGCTAATCTCTGTGTACCAGCTGTATTGGTTGCTGTTGGTGTATATGAATTAATGTTTTCTTGATCAGAGAATCTTATAAACATATCATCTTGTGTAGCTGGGTTTCCAATAGTTGTTTCTGTCCCAAAAAATACTAAGTGACGATCCGGTGTTGATACAACCATATGACGTGATGCAGTTGGTGCACCAGATATAATTGTTGCTCTTGTGTCCGTTGCATTTGATAAACTAGAGTCCCATTCAAATACAGCACCATCATGAATTAAACAAATAGCTTTATCACCAAAATTATCTAGTGACCACATACCAGGTTCTAATACTAAGTCACCTGATGCAGCCTCTCCCCATGCAACAAAGTCTGTAGTGTTAGTCACCGTTGCACCATCACTGTGTGCAGCTCTTGTTGTTCCTCTAACAGCTCTTGTAATACCAGTTAAAGTAGTGCCGCCTGTAACTCCTGTGTAAGATATTTCTTCTGTTCCAACTTTTATAAAATTAGTTCCAGTGCTAGGAAACTGTGTGGCATCTGCTAAAACAATTGAAGTTCCTGATCCACCTGTTCCAAACGCATTATCACCTAAAGCTCCATTTAAAGTTGTGGTCGCTGCGTTTGAAGCTTCTCCACCCCAAGATCCTAAACCCCAACCAAAACCTTTTTCTTGTACAGCTGAACCTACAGTGTAGTAATGTTGAACTCTAATACCACCAGATGTAGTTGCACCAGATCCTGTTTCATTTGACGGCATCGTAATTGTTAATGTTTCTGTTGTAGGAACAGAAGTCACCATAAACTTTTTATTATCAAAATCAGAAGCACCAAAATTAGATCCCGTAATACTAGTAAAATTATCTAATAAAATAATATCTTGTGGCTCAATACCATGACCACTTGGAAAAGTTATTGTGACTGTCGGTGATCCGTTAGTCGTGCTAAATGCACTAGTAAGCGTTGTTGTAGATTTAATAGGATGTATGTCATAAAATACACCACCAGAAAAAGCATATAAAATTCTATTTGTACCAATAATTGCGTATCTTCTACCTAAACTATTAACATAATGATGAAGACCTCTGCCTGCACCTGTTAATTCGTTTTCATTTACGTTGCCTAATTGATTCCAGCCACCTATTTTTTCAGGTGTCCCATACCTAAACCTAACATTATCGCAATCTATCCATTGTCCTTCAGCGGTTGTAGCTGTGATTTGTTTATTTATACCTGGCTGAAAACCTATTTTTTGTAGCATAATTTATCACTATATAAGGTTTTTGATTTTTTGGTAGTGTTATATTACTCAGAAATCCAGGCTGTGCCGTTCCAATTGTACACGGTTCTTGATTCTTTTAAATCATTTGATTTTGTTGCTTCCCAACCTGTATTATTATCAGCTTGATATTTATCATCATTCCAAACAATTAAATATTCCCATACAACAGGATCTTGACCATCATTTATAATGGTTGGTTTAGCTATAGGTGGCTGCCAATCGCCATTTGAATCTAGTGTCCATGCTGTAAAAGGCTGAGGGCTGATAAACATGTCTTTTTCGGCATCGTAAGTAAAACCTTTGCCACCATAATTTTTTCTAAAATTACCATTATAAGAGGTTTGTTTCCAAGTTCCCCCTTTAAAAAATTTTTGACACCATGTTTCACCATCTACATGCATATCGTTTTCCCCTAGTGGACCATCTGTAGTGGGAATATCATTTCCTACAACCACNACTCTCTTTACAACGTTGTTTTCATCTAATTCTGAAAAATGTGCCATTTTAAATCTCCAATTAAAGAACTATACGTATATATTATTTTTTATTTTTAGTCAACTTCATACCTTTAAACCAAGCAGGAAGACCTAATAAAGGTCTTTTATCAAGATAGTTTTCTTTAGCTTTTTTAGAATTAGCTTTGTTATAATGTAAAAACACCTGTCCACAATGTTTACCTTTAAATTCTTCTCTCCAATGTTCAAGATCACAACCTGAGTATATTAACATATCTCCTGGTTTAAGGTCTACTTTAATACCAGCTTGACCTTTTTTTCCAGTTGGGTCTAAATAGATAGGCCATGGATCACCACCTAAATTTAATGTCGTAGATATTTCACACGAGTACCTATCTTTGTGTCTAGCTAAGATATCTCCATTTTTATATATTCTTGCATAAGAGTAAGTAGGACTTAATTTTATACCAGTATGTTTTTCCATAATAGGTTTTACTTCTTGTAATAAAGTTTCCATGGCTAAATCACTATAATGTGAATAAGTATTTGGAACTTGTTCATCATTCCAAACACCCCAATATTCTGTAAATGGTGATATGTATTTAGTATCAAATAAAAAACTAGCAACGTTTCGTTTGTTTAAAAAATATTTGTAAACAAATGAAGCTAACTCAGGAGAGATAGCTTTTTTTAATACTGTATATTTATTTTTTTTAAACGACATTTATTACTCCGTTAGGTATAGCTTGACAGTTAAAATGTATAAATCGAAAAGTATCATAACCCATATCTACAACGTATTGATGAGGTAAATATGATGGAAAAAATATTATTCTACCTGGTTTAATTTTATAATTAATTTGTGAAGATGCATATGTTATTTTTGTTTTATCTTTTTCTGGTAATAGATTCATAAGATTACCTGGTCTTGGATCTTCAAAAATAGGTAAAGATGTTTTGTCACTACACTTTAAAAAATAAAAACCAGACATATGTCCATTCCAATGTGTATGTAGAGAATGATGTCCTGCACCTTTTTTAGCAAACTCTTGTACCCACAGTTCTGTAGTGTAAACTCTAAAATTTGTTAAATCAAAACCCATCTCTCCAAGCAAGTTATAAGAAGTTGCTCCAACATAATTTTGTAATTCTAAAAAATCAGGAACATTAACTAAAGAAGTTGAATGAAACACATTACCCATATCACCTTTATTGCCAAATTTTTTATTACGTTTATCAATAATTGGTTTTAATCTTTTTTTAGCTTCTTCAATATATTTATCAGATGCTTTATTTAATGAGTCTACAAAACTTGGTTCATCAGCAAACCATAAAGGTGTTGCAAAATATTGTTCTAATTGAAGTTTTTTAGGATAACTTTTTACTTTTTGTTTTTTCTTTTTCATATTTTATTAAAAATAATTAAAATTTACCGTTACTCTTCTNTTACGATTATCACATAAACTACTTGCGTGAGGGACACTTGGATCAAATAATACTGCTCTATTAGCTTTTGCCTCNACTGTNTTATTTTTAAAATANGTAGNACCATTATTNTTATTNATATAAAATAAACATCCTTTNTGTTTAAATGGATAATCACTNTGAAATTCATTTTTTTCTTTTTTATGCACTGGACAATAATTATTTGCTTTTATTCTTATGATACTTTTACAATCTAATTTTTGAATAACTGGTAGCCACATGTTAAACCAATCACTAACAACACCAGGTTCTCTATAGAAAGTATGGGTAAAATAAAATTTATTATCAGGATCTCTTGTCATAAAATCATTATAGTACCAAGGAAAATTATCTCCTAAAATAATATTTTTAATATTATTAAATACTTCTTTTTCTAAAAAATTATCTATTACTTGAATGGCCATCCTAAATTCCATATTACTAAACTTTTTCTTTCTCCACTTTTAACTGGACACACTCTATGCCACACAAATGAAGGAAATACAACTAAAGATCCTTTAGGTAATATCTCTTTACATTTTACTGGTTTTCTTG
>FUFK010042650.1_pt1 | contig 15322 bp, 16 predicted proteins | sample 1021851 | NCBI WGS metagenome assembly FUFK01 (sample SAMEA51879418, study PRJEB19060) | metagenome | reverse complement strand
ATGTATATCAAATCCTTTACCATTATCATTATTAATTACCCCTGATGTGTCGGCTGGAATTATAAAACTTTTTCTTTCCCATGTGTTAGCACTGTTTATTGTATATTGAAAAGTAGCTTGTTTACTACTATTATCATCTTGCAAAACAGCCACACCATAATTACCTGTTTTATTTGATCTAACATAAAAAGAAAGAACACAAGCTTTTGCACCACTTGTACCAAAGGCTAGTTGTTGTAAATCTTGTGCCTCAACATGATATATTATTTGCCCATAGTGTCCAGCATCTAAACTTGTGTCAGCAGTTGTTACATCTACCTTTAAACTATTAGCAAAACCATCAGGTGCGGTAGAAGATTGAGCTATGGTAAAAGCAGCATCAGAATTATTTGATCCTTTTATACGATCTAAAGTATATTGGTTTGTGCTAGTAACTGCTGTGGCTGTAGTTCCGTTTCTTTGAGAAACAATACATGATCCGTTTATTATTATATTTCTATTACTTAGGTTATTAGTAATATTGGCTCTACATGTTCCATCAGTATTGTTGACAGTAATAGCAGCAGAACTAGCTCCTACACCCTTGATTGAATTGACCTTAATCTCTGACATAATTAGGTTTCTCCTATTTTTATAAACGTAAATGTGGTTGTTCTAAAATTACTATTTCCAGAAACACCGCTACTCGTGCCTATTGAACCAACTGCAAATTTTACTTTAACTTGACTTGTATCTGTCACATCTAAAAAAGCAAGACTCGTTCCATTACCTTGCCTAGTTCCTGTTCCGTTACAACCATCAATAGCCCTTGCAGCGGCACTATATGACGTACCATTGTTAGTAGTCACATAAGTATCAAGACTGATTGAGTCACTCCCATTCAAATTAAATTGAGCATTTACAAAAACTAAATATTTACCTGTAGATGGAAAAGTCCAAATGCCACTATTTTGAGTCATTCCAGTTCCAATTTGTGTAGCAGAACCAGTAAATGCACTTCTTACTATATTTGATGCTATTGGGTCAACATCAGCACTTATTGAAATACTTAAATGGTAGGTGTCAAATTCTGATATTCCATTTACAGTTGCCATTGTTGCATCTGCAACGTCTGGTAATGTAAAAACTCTGTTGTTAGCGGAAGAAGAGGGTGCTTGTAAGCTGAAAGACCCACCACCTGATGCTGCGTTTAGTTTAATCTTTGCGGTCATTTATGCAGCCTCCAGTGCTGTAACCCTTGCTGTGAGGGCTGTTAAATCTGTTTGCAACTTAGTTTTTTCTGTCTCTAATGTTTCTATTCTAGCTTGTGCTTCTTGTAAACACTTTATTGCTTTCATATAAAGTATTGAATATTTTACGTTTTTAGTTGTTGTTCCTAAATCTTCACCTGTTTTTGGATCTCTGTCTATAGATTCACTAACTAACCCAGAACTCACAGTTTCAATCTCTTGTGCTACTACTCCTAGCATTTTTGTTTTCGCAGAATCTCCAATAAGGTTAAAATTTCTTACCTTAACTGCTTTTATATCATCCCATTGAGATTTTGCGTCTACAATATTTTCTTTTAATTTTGAATCTGAAGTAGATCCATAACTATTGTTTGCGTTTTTTACGTCACCATCACCTTCAACAACCATCTTAAGAGTATTACTACTATTTCTACATTGAAAATAATCAGCATTATTAGCAGCCGATATATCTTTTGATAAAGTTAATGAAGCAACTGTAGCGTTTACAGTTGACATATAGACATATTCACTATCCATAACCCAAAACCTTCCATCTTGGTCAATGTCTAGATGCTGTGTACCATTAACATAGAACTGCATATGGTCTAGTGAATGGTTATATACAATTCTTCCAGCAACATTGTTTCCACTATCACCAAAAGCAAGACTTCCATCTTTATTAGTTGCTGAGAGTATAGTTATTCCACTATCTGTAGAACCTTCTACTACTAATTCATCAGCATAACTAGCTACACTTGCTCCACTATCAGCACTTTTTACATGAAGTTTTCCTAAAGCTGTAGTTTCCCCGATACCTACATTTCCAGAAGAATCTACACTTACTCTAGTCGTTCCTCCTGTATTTATATTGACAGTATCAGTTCCAAAATTTACTCCTGTATTACTATCTGTTCCTGCTAGTGCTGGTGCGGAAGCTGATCCATCAACTCCAGAAATACCAGTAGTGCCGTTAATGTTTAAAGCCATAGTTAAAGAATAACAAGAATTGCACCAGATGGCACAGTTACAGTAACACCTGAATTTATTGTAGGGCTTACTGTGTGTGCGTTTTTNCTGGCAGTTAAAGTGTAATNAGTTGTAACGGCTTGGTCACTCTCAAAAAACACCTGATCTGTGCCNCCTCCAGTNGCTCCAGCACCTCCACCNATNTCACCCCAACCTGTATTNTTATAACCTTCAAANCTNTTTTGAGTTGAGTTGTATCTTAGTTGTCCTAATGCTGCTGCTGGTGCTCCAGATTGCCCAGGCTGTTGNGCATCTGTTCCAAGAGGAATTTTTAANAATCCAGTAGATGACATCGTAACATCACCTGTCATCGTAGGACTTGCTGCTACAACATGACCTAAATTATCAAGNGTNATATTTCCTAACGTGTTATAAGTTGCACTATCTCCCGAAACTGCGGTTGCTATTTTTAGTAGATTTGTAGAGGTGTTTATGTGAGCCTGATACTGAGCTATATTTGCTGCTCCTGATGGATCGCTACTTCCAGAACTTAGTGTTCTTAATGCAGTAAAAATCTCATTTAGCTTTGTACGAACCGCAGCACCCGTTCCATTGGCGGTATTGTAATTATTACCTGTTTCGCTGGTAGTCGATCCTGGTCTAGCCATCTAAAAAACAAATATTGATCCTATTCTAACTTGCTTTACCAAATCCGACAGCCTGATAGGTGAAATTTCTATCAACTGAATTATTTGATGAATTTTTAAAATGAACAGTAAATCCNGTTCTNGATACACTTGNTATTTCAAAAAAGTCTCCAGATNNCATATTTTGAGCNGTNATACCAATAGAAGGNAAACTGCTATTNACACCACCAAGNGCAGACGTTCCAGAGAAGAAAGGATGNTGGAACGTNACNGCNTTTGCTCCTGCNCCACTTGCTATTGTTGCTGGAGCTTGTTCTGTTCTTCTGTGCATAGTAGCTGTATAACCTAATTGAAATACTCTTATATCNTGTGCAGGATCANCACTTGTTAGATTTACCTTNAATTGAAAACCTCTTCCTTTATAAACTCCATTTGCAAAAGTNTGAAANGCNNTATANGTAGGAGATCCACTACTAGGATCATCTTGAGTAACACGAACTTGCATAGTTGCNTTCACTTTTGTCGCTGTTAATCCTTCAAAATCTCCTCTNGCATCAANATCTGGTATTGNATCAAATANATCACTAGGATAAAACGCTTCTGTTAANAAATGACGTTTTAAATCNAAGCTNTANANANCNCCNAAATCNAAAGTAGTANNTCCTGGTGNTCCACCAAATTCATAAGTACCAGATGGAGATATACCTCCAATGTCATCTAACGAACCAACAGCATCTAAATCAGTGACAGNATCAAATAANCCTGCTCCGATCAANTTNAAAGAATTNGTTGTAGCGTCAAAAGCTACATTAGTTTTTGTNCCNTGAAATTTTGGNACATCTNNATCTTCTCTTCTTGTTAAAACTGTNTTGGCATCAATNTTATCTGGTAAATCTAGAATTACACTTGCTTCTCCAGCACTAAATCTTCCGCCATCATCTTGGAATTTAAGGATATATTCTCCTTCTAAGTAAGGAACTTCAGCAGTTGTGGTGTTACCAGCTAACGCTGATATAAGGTCAGTAGCGTTAGAAAATGATCCCGTTCCATCAACTTTGGGAGAGTGTCTTACATAAACACGGCCACCATGAGTAACGTCTAAATCTGTTGATAAGTTCCAGCGTAATCTTACAAGTTTTTCATTTATTGGTTCGCCAGTAAGTCCTGNTACATCAGCAGGAACAGCAGTCTTACCAACAGCNTTGAAAGTAATATCACTTGATGAGGCACTAGCTTTTAATGCTGAATTTAAAGTGAAAACAGATATTTCATAAGCACCAACCTGTGAGTTGAATATTTCAAAATCAGGGCTGCTTACAATAGTTGAAACAATATTATTATTTTCAAATCTATAGTTAACCATATAATTTGACGCACCATCAACAGGTTGCCATCTTGCTATCAGTTTAGAAACAGGTTGATTGTTAATTAAAACTATTACTTCTTCTGCTGATAATCCGTTTGGTGGATCTTTGAGTAAATTTAGACTAGATATAACNTGAGGNGTAATTGGTGTNCCATCTTCNATAAAATCATATTTTTCTTTTACATAAGCCAATGCGGATATNNCATAANTTACNCCATCACTNTCNTCAACTGACATTACTCTNAACTGTTGAGAAGAGATCGTATCGTTTTCAAGCATCCANACNCTATTAGAATTAGGTGCTNNACTNAATGNACTAGCNAGTGTNATTACTTTNCCTNNTATTCCAGTTACATTNNTANNTTCNACTGTNCCATTTGGCATTATTACNCTTAATTTAGGATTATTCTGAGAAGATAAATCCGTAGAATCTGAATCATCAACAGTTATTTGAGTTGTAGTTGCACTACTGATTCTTCCTGCTCTCCTTACTCCTGCTCTAGCAGGATCAGCAATACTAATAATCGTTCCAGGTCGTACAACAATTCCTGCTTCCATAGAAGTGGAAAATGTTACAACTTCTGTTTCTCTTTGTTCAGCAAAAAGTATTGCTTTTGCAAACCTTCGAGCTTGGCCTCTACTTGTACACCCTAATGCCTTTACTCTTTTAACATGGAGTCCATATTTATTTTTATAAGCTGCTTCTGCTTCTACTTCTTCAAAATCTATGTCTCTAATATCCATATTGAAATAAGAGACTGCGACAACTGTAGCTCTAGTTTTTAAACTGCTGCCCGTATAGCTAAAACCTTCTGGCCCGACATTAGCCATCGTAAATAAATAACTAGGATCTCTTGGACTGTCTTGAGTAAGTTGTAATGCTCCCTGTGCCCAGATTGGCATACATCTCATTATTCCTGACAAAGTATTTATGACATCAAACGCCTCTATGCTTGTTTGAATATTTATATTGCAAGCGAATCTAGCTTCTTGTCCGTTAAACCCATCATCAACAAGTTCATTAGAAAACTTACTTGCAGTTACAAAAGAGAATAAATCTAAATTGCTGTCAATAATATGATTTCCTAACCCATATCTAGTATTAGTAAGTAAATCAAGAAGTATCAAAGCTGGGCACGTTGTCCATTGAGCAGCACCCATAACGCCATTAAAAATATAACCAGCAGGGTAAACAACTCTTCCAGTTTGTAAATCTACAGTTGGAGTACCCGATCCACTTGCTCCTGCACCTGGGATTCTTACTTTTATTCCTCGGATTCTAAATTTTCTAGTAGGGATTCTAGTAAAAAACTCTGAATCTAACCTTAATTTTGTATATGCACTATCTAAATACCTGTTGGAATCATCTATAAGTTCCGAATATGATTGCCAGTTTAAATCTCTTTGTATTCTATCTGTGCTATCAGCAGAAGTTTTGACAACTCTTACATCTATTGGGTGAGCACCGCTTAAATTAATTCTGTAATCTCTGTTATAAGCATCTGCTGTTCTACCTTTGATGGTATCAGTGACTTTAGTTACAAAGCCACCTCCATTGTTTTGAATTTGAATCTGCAAAGTAATTCTAGAACCAACTATATCTCCATCATCTTTTTGTTCTTGCAAAGCAGGAACAGTGACAGTTACTCTTACTGCATCTAATTCAGTATTATTTGTTAGCTGTCTTGTTACAGCGTTAGCATTGCCTTGTTTAACTTCTACTCCAACATTAAAATTAGACGCACTGCCTCTTACTCCACTCATTTTTGTTTGGTTTCCTGTACCAAAACGAGCATCAAAACCTACATCTTTATGATTAAATTGGGAATTTGATGGGCTGGCTGAATTTGCATTAGCTTGCAATATAGGTGTGTTATCTAAAAAAATATCCTTTTTCGCAGCATTAAGATATGCGGTTGTACCCTTTGTTCTTCCTTCTTTTGAAGCAGTTGCAAAACCTTCTATTTCTCCTTCAGAGATTAAATCAATTAAAGTAGCAAACTGTTTACTATGTAAATTATCTTTAGCAATAGTTGGTGGTTCGCCACCTCCACCACCGCCTTTACCGCCACCGCCAGATCCAATAATGTACTTATTTTTATCGGTCATGCCTGTACCGCAACTGTGTCTACATCTCCACTTATAACAACTGATCCTGTAAATATCTCACCATAAACAATCGGAACTGGTGTACCAGCCCTTGCTGTATTCTGTGTCCCAGAAAAACTAAATGATATTTGTGGATTATCTTCAAATTCTGGAGTTTGAGTTGGATATAACATTTCACTAACACCAGAAAGAAGTAAACCAGCACCGATAGCACTTAAACCTGTACCAATAGCTGTACCGATAGCACTACCAGCTACAAATCCTCCAAAACTGGTAGCTCCAGCAGCTAATTTACCAGCAGTACTGACTGTTCCGAATAATCCTGCACCTGGGAAGAAGAATGACGCACCAATTAGAAATGCTCCTGTAAGAAATCGGCCAAAGCCACCCCCTGCTCCAGATATTACTGGAACGATATGAATATCTTGTTGTCCTATCGGATAATTTATTTCATCCTTGTTGATCTCATAATTACCAATCCTTACTTGATAAAGTTTGGGATTCATATAAGCCTCAACCCCTGGAAAATTATTTACTAAAAAACTGATAGCTTGAGGTAAATTATGCACCTTTATNTCAAATTCTTTATGGCCTATAAATTTAGCCAATTCTCCATATAGCTTTAGTTTACGCAACATAACGATACCGCCCTCCTGTACATTTTAATAACCAAGGTGAGTATGGCTCTCTACAAGATAGTCTATCTCCTAAATGATGTAAAACATCCCCATCTAGAAAAATAGCCACATGATTTAACCCCTTTCCTAAAATACTCATCGCTAAGACATCACCATTTTCTAATTTTTCATCTGGAGTCAATAAACGAAATCCTACGTTGAGTAGATAATTGTTGAAATCACCATCTTCTTTTGATTGTGGGTTTTCTATAAACTCATCAGGAGATGAAGGTCTTGTAGCTTTTTTTATTTCAATTCCTTTTTCTTCTGAATACCAATCGGTTACTAGACTTAAGCAGTCTGTTAAACCCCATACCCATTCTCTTCCTAATAAAGGAGGTTTGTAACCACTTGGTTCACAATAACCCCATTGTTCTGTTTTTGGATTAACAATATGCCAAGGTAAATTAGAATCTTCACAGCTAATTAAATCTGCCTGACTAGGGGTTGGAGGTGTAACTGGATGGCTATGGATGATAGCTGTTATCTCACCTATAGAATCAGCTTGTACATAATCAACTGGATCAAGGACAAAGCATTGATATGAAGTCATAGAAAGGTTATTGCAAGGATAATATCTTTCCTTACCTTTTACGTTTAGCAAAAGACCAACAGATTCTTTTGGATCTTCAACTTTTGCGTGACTGAGAGCAGCTTCTTTCCAATCACTCATGGCATAAATGTACCAATAGAAGGAAATAATTCTTTAGTGCATACTCTTAGTGGAACTCTTATATTCGCTAAGTCAAAAGAAGCAGCAAGTTCAAATTGTACAACTGCTCTATTTTCTGCTGATTTTCTATCAATTTTATAAATTTCTTGAGGATATTCTGCTGTAGGATCTGGTGTTCCGTAAGGATTTGATTGACTTGTAGAAGTCACACTTGTTTGTTGCTGGATCGTATTTGGATTGTTCATCGTGATTGTATTTCCCATCCCATTTCCGTGTACTGTACAGTAATATCTCAGATCATTTGGAGCAGTCGGATATGCTGGTTGATAAGTTACTGTTGCATCTGTCCCAAGCGTTCCAGCGTTAGTTGTTGTTTGCTGCCCTCCAGCATCAGATTTTATTCGCAAAGGGTGTCCAACATTAGAACTATCAGACTGATTAAAAATATAAGTTGATGCACGTTTCATAGTAAGAACAGGATTGGTAACACCATTAATAGCAAAATAATTAGAACCACCAACATTTACTACTGTGACAGTATATGTGACAGTTTCTACGTCAGATGGATCGGCAATAGTAGAAGTTACTGTGCTTGTTGTAGCAACAGGATCAAAATTAGCTGAATCTAAAAATCTTGCTAAAGTAGTTCTTCTTTTTACTATCGCTCCAGTAAGATCATTTCCTGGAGTTACTGTATTTACGTTCAATAAAATCGCTGTAATAATATTGGTAACATTGCTAAAAGTCAGTGTGGGNCTGGGTAGTTGNCCNCTGCTATATTTAAAACCATCAGCTTCCAGTGGTAGTGCGATATAGGTATTACCAGCCCAAATAATATTTCCATTGTTTACTTCATTCGTACCAGCATGAAACCTATAAGTAGTTGCTGATCCGTGTAAGGCTGCGTCTGTTGTCAGTTCAAATAATTCAATAAGTGACCCAGGATTTATTGCTTGGGTTTCAGATACAGGATTTGCCATTAGGGTTCAAATACTTGTGTAAATGTTGCATTTATTCTGTTTCTATTAAATTCAAATATTTCTTTAGTAAAAGAAGGACATATCCATTTAAAAGTAGTAGATGAATCTGGAGGCGACCAATCAAATGATGCTCCATCTACTTTTCTTGCTTCTAAAAATGTTTCAATCTCAGTCGCATCTTCATCATCAATATTAAATGTTAAGCTCCATTGTTTTGCTTTTTGATTTATACCAAAAGTAAATCTTTGTTGGTAGCCGTCACCAAATTGAACTGTTCTAGTATTAGTAATATCAGTTTTACTTGCAGAAAAGACAGGGTTGTAATCAGGAAAAGTAGCCATTATCTCAATAAACCTCCAGGTCGTCTTTGTTTTAATAATTCCGATTGTATCGCTGCTGAGATAGCCTTGCCAAGTTCTTTACTTTGTTGCTCATCACCTTGAACAGACGATCCAGAAGCATCTACATTTACACTGATGTTTGTACTTCCTCCTCCACCTAGTTTATCGTTAGGAATTATTGTTCCTGATCTTCTTGGTACGAATAGTTCTGGCCCTTTTTCTCCCACTATTGAAGGTCTACCAGTTGGAGGTCGGCCACCATTCGCAAACTTTAACATTGGTAAGCTACCAAAAATACCAGAAGAACCTCCTGTTAAACCACCTAAAATTGTATTTACACCAAGTCTTATAAGGGTAGAACTTAAATCATTTAATATTGATTTTGCAGCATCACCGAGAGATTTTGTTTGCATTATTGCAGCAGTTAAATTATCACTAACACCAGAAGCAATAGATTTGCCAATTCTTTCAAAATTTGAACCCAAATCTTTTGTTTTAGATAATAACGATTCTAATTTTTGTTCTTTTTCAACAAGTTTTTTGATTTCTTCTTCATCAATCAAATCTTTACTAATTCCTAAATCAACTATTCTTTGAACTATATCAGCCACTTTTTGTTGTGTTTCAACCTCTTGAAGGTTTCCATCTCTCTTAGCTACAAGTAAATCTACATTTTTTTGTGTTGATTTTAAAACTAAATCAGTTATGTCTTTAGCTTTTTGTTGAGCAATATTGTCATCAGTTTTTACTTTTAAAAGCTCTTTTCTTTTTTGTAAACTTTGTGTAATGGTATTTAGTTCTTGTTCAGCTAATCGAACATTTTCGTCTAAATTTGCATTTGTTACCGCTTTATCAACTTCTGTGTCTAAGTCGGGCATTTGACTAGGAAATAAAGTAGAACCTCCTCTCAGAAAACCAGGTGCTTTTGGAAGTCCAGGGCTTGCATCTCTAATAGCTTGATCGTTTTTAAGTTTATCTAGGTCGGCTTTTATTCTTAATAACTCAGCATTTAAGGCTATTGAAACTGGATCTTCGCCTACCGCTTCGGTTAAGGCTTTATTTTCTTCTGCTGTTCCTTTATCTCCGAAAAGACTTGGGAACTTATCTACTATTGCATTAAATATCTTTGCAAATCTGGATTGTAACTTAAGACCAAATTCAGCAGCATTACTTCTTATTGCTGCAAAATTTTCTCCAAATTCTTTAACAGTTCTAACACCCTCATCTCCTATTACTAATGCCATATTTTGAGTCGCTGCTGCTAATGCAGCTTGTTTACCTTCGACTTGTTCAAGTAATCGTATTCTTACTGCTTCTGCTGTTCCTGCCAATCCTGCTGCTTGTGTAAGTCTATTAAGGTCTGCTGTTAAAGGATTAAGTGCTTGTCCTAACTCTCCAACAGCAACCACAGTAGTTGAAATTTGTTGAGCAACACCTGTGGCAATTAAACCCCCTGCAAAACCTCCCATTTGACCACCGAAGGCAGCACCGATACCACCACCTAGACCACCTACTACAGCACCAGGTATTCCTTGTCCAAATAAAAGAGGAAACGCACCACTAATTAGGGCACTTGAAGCTATACCTTTACCTCCACCCCCAGTTGTTGTGCCTCCCGTGCCCGTTGATCTTCCTCCTCCACCTGTTTTACTTCTTAGGTTTCTTTGTCTTTGTAATTGGTTAGCTATGTCAGTTTCTACTTTTAAAATATCTTTTTTAATTTTTAAATCTTGTTGACTTGTTTTTACTAGATCTTTTCCAGCTTTTATCTTACTGCCACCTTTATTTATTGCAATTATAGATTTATTTATTCTGTCTACAGAAGCATTTATCTTATTTAACCCTGCTAATCCAGTGGTTTTTATATTTATCTGTGCCTGATATGCCACGGATTACAGTATTAAGATTACTTTATTCTATACTACTCGAAAAAATTATCTAGTTCTACGAATTTTTTGAAGTTCCTTTTCTTGTTCTTCATTAATTATTTGAAAATAAGCACTCCAACCAACAAGTTCTTCTACCGTCATATCTCTTATTTCCACAAGACTTTTCCCTAATTCTTTTGCCACACTAAATTGTAACATCATAAAATTATCTCTTTTCAGTTGGGCAGCTAATTCTTTGGGTCAGGAATTTCCTCCTCTAAATTTATTACAGCAAGCATCAAACTTTGTAAATCACTATCTTTTACTTCGTTTTTTAATACATCAATCTCTCCTGCATTAAAAAGTTTTCTACCATTTTCATCTTGTGCTTTAGCAAGTAATAATTGCAGAGCAAAAGCATTAGCATCATCACTTTTAGCCTGTCTTTGTGCTCGCTCTCTTTCAGCCATTGTTAATGGTGTTACATACATTTCAAAAACGAAGAGCGATCCATCGGATAATGTTACTTCTCTTTTTCTAGGTTCAAGATTTGCAGCTTTTCTTAATCTGTCTAGTGCGTGCATTGGGTCGCCATAAATTAATTATTATCTTCTATTAGTGTACTTCATTATGCAATAAAAAACCTCGGATTGACCGAGGTTCATAATAATTAATAACTGCTAGTACAATACTATGCAGATTTTGATAGATCGAATGTAGGAGCAGCACTAGGTCTGAAGGCTATCTCTACAACCTGTCCGTCATCTGGGTTTACGTTGAAACTTGCAGATGTAAGAATAATATCTGCCAANATTGATCTACTTGCAGTTTGATCTACGTTNGCACCACTCATCTGACGATCAATATACAATCTTACCTTTGCACCAGTTTGTTGACGTTGAATAACNTCTTCAACCATTCTACTGGATAAAAGTGTGTCATCATCTGTTGAGTAAACACTGGCGGAACCACTACCATCAGCAAAACCTGAGATAAAAGTTCTAAATGGTGCGGTTTGAGTAACAGTTTGACCAATACTTGTTACGTCAATTTCTGCTCTGGTTATCTCAAAACTCCATTCTCTTACAGATCCAACAACTAATGGTGCTGTAAACGTGATGCTTGCAAAAGTTCCTGCTGTAAAAGTAGGTGCTGCTGTAGCTGCTACCGCAGATCCTCCTGCTGTTGTAGATACTGTCATCTCTCCAGTAGAGGCATCATAAGTTTTTACAAAATAATTGTTTGCTGCAATACAGTTAGTTACTGTAGCTCCTGATGGATATGCAAGTGTTACCGTGTCATTTACTCTGAAACCCAACTGTGTACCAACATTAATTTGTGTTGTGTCTCCACCTGAACCAGCAGGAAAAGCAGACGCAGGAATTTGTGTTGAGCTTGTACCAGCAGGAGAATAATATAACGCTCCCGAAGTACCCGATAGAACTGTAGCCATGATTAATAATTCTAAGGTTTGAACATACGGGTACTACCCGATATGTCTATAGGATAGCGTGAATTACAACAAAGATTCAAGAAATTACTGTAGCTTGAAAATTTGTTTCGATTGTTGATACAAAGAAGGGTCTATCAGTATCAAATGTAGGGCCAGTTACCTCTCCAGTTCTTACATGAATACCACTTGTGGGTTGTCCAGTATTATTAAGTGTCTCAATCGCTGTAAAGGCTGTATTAATTAATGTCTGACTCCTGGCTGGCCCTTTATCCTTCTCTGCAAAAGCTCTAACAGTAATGATCCCTCTTACATTATCTAAAGAAGCAGTTAATCCTACTTCAGTTGTTAGTCCAAATTGAATATTTACATAAACAAATTCGCTGTCAGCATCAGATACTACATCGCCAAAGTTATCAAAAAATACTGGTACAGCAGGGCTTAGTGCAGCATAAGCTGTATTGATAGGTGCTTCAAATTTTGATCTAATTCCTTGATAATTCATTTTACTCTTCTATATATTCTGTTATACCCCATTTTTGCATCTTTATTCATCGCTCCACCGTTAGCGTAAGTTTTGAACCAATCTAATGGTGCTGTCGCACGACCTATAAACGCTCCTGTTTGTCTACCTACATCTGCGTCTGTATCACTTACAACTTCGTCTAAACCTCGATACCCTTGTCTAAGACCTTGTTGAATAGGCTTAGATGTTACTTTTGGTGGGACTTTAAATGGAGTAAAAGGAGCTACGTCTATTGCTTGATTCGCATAAGAAGCCACATTATGAATAGTAAATATTGCTTCTTTAGATGCTCTTAGTGTTTTTGCTTTCTGTCTTGATTTTAATGTTCTAATTTTTAAAGGTACTGCTTCACCTTTTGCTTTTCTTCCTTTGGCATTAAAAGTTCTTATAGGGGTGGCTATTTCCCATGAGTTATTAAATCTACCTGTCCAGGATGGGCCAATCTTTTTTAATTTGTTTACTACAGTATTTGCAGCTTCCATTGGAGCGTTAAACGCTACCTCATTTGTAACCCTGTCAAAATCTCTTAAAAATTTTTTTAAATCATTTCTTGCCATTATTGTGGTCGTACTATCGCTGTATGAAGTATAGGATTATTTCCTCTAGATGTGTTTACACTAATAATTCTTGCAACTTTATTTACTCCATCTTCAGCATATTGGATTCTATCTTTTACTTTTGGATAATATGTTCCTAGTTCTTTATTACCGAAAATAATTTTTAAATCATTTGTCTGACTTGTACCCTCGTAAACTGATCCTGACACACCACTGATTAGTGCTTTCATAGAAATATTAGTATCAGATCCACTTACTTCTCCTGTAGTCGTATTATACGTTTGAGATGTAGCAGTCTTAATATAAGTTACATCAATACCAAAAGTTCCTAGTAATTGTTCTGGTAAGCTTTTAAAAGTATTGTCTATAAATGACATATTATCCTCTTACTGCTCGTAGTTGGAAAGTTCCTGCACCACCTAACATATAAGCTCCAAGATAACTTTGTAACCAAGGGTAAACATCTAAAATATTATTAACAGAACCAGTTCCTTGACTAGCAGTACTAAATTTTACTGCTAAATCTCCTAACTTTGCTTCAGAAATATTTCCTTCCTTTCCAGTAGTACCTGTAATTGCATCAGTATCATTTGCCAAAGCCCTGGCTAGTTCATACTGTGCATACTTAATATTATTTGGAATTTTTGAACAAGCTAGTTCAACACCATCCACCTGATAATTATTTCTTGGAAACTTTAACGCCTGTCCATCATCACATCTGTTGCCATAATAAACGAAGCTGTCGATCCAACGGGTAGCTGCTATTAATGATCTATTCTTTTGGTCAACAGTTTTATTATCCCAAGTTGTTGAATCTGGAACTGTTTCAAAATAAGCATTAGCTTCTGTCAATGTGACATAGCTATTAGCATTTTCTCCTTTAACAGTTGCATTTATGGTAGCTGCCACGATTTTTAAGTAATTTTAGTTTTATTGTAGCGTAAAGAAAAAACCCCACCAATATTTGATGAGGTTTCTTGACCACCAATTAAATAGTACTAAGGATTAGTACCTGTATCAAGAGGTGAGTTGACGATAAGCTCAACAATAGGAATTAGATCAGCATCATATGTGATCGCCCAGTTGTTATCGTTAGCTAACTGTGCGTTAGTTGGGTTGTCAGTAGCAGATGTCCACTTAGTTCCCATAACGTGATAAGCACTGTGGTAATCAACAGACATAACATCTTGCTTAGATAAGATGTTTCTATCTGATTCAATACCTAGAGGAGATTGCTCACCTTCAAGAATTGTTCCTGACTTGATTAAGTAGCAACGGAACTCTTTTTGATGACCTGTTGTACCAGGATGAACTGTATTAACTTGTGAGTCAATAACAACATTCATTCCAGCAAACTGGCCGATGCTTGTTTCGTTAACACCGACACCGCCACCACCCCAAGTTACTGCACCACCAGATGTAAGAGCAGATGTTGAGAATGTAAGCATACCAACTTGATATAAGTAGTAAGCAACAGATGGATGAACAACTAGAGTATCTAGCTCATCTCCTCTTGATCCAAGAAGTGATCTTCCTCTTGCAACTGTAGAAGCTGTTAAGAAGTTATCAGTATCAGCACCAGAAGCAGCACCTTTACTTAAATCAAGTGCGTTTGCACCTAGTGGACCAAAAGTAGATCCGAACAAACCATCTAACAAGCTGAATAATCTTGCAGAGTTTAGTTTGTTGATAGCATCTGCAATTTGGTTTCTGATGTGACCCATTGGATCTTCACCAGCAGCCAATACAGCTACATCATCAACAGCATACGCAAAACCTCTATGACAGATAGTTGCGATCTGTGTTGCTGTACCAATCTTTTGTGGTGTCAAATAACCATTGTTACTTGTACCCCATGTTGCTGTACCATCTAAAATTTCTTCAGTTGGTGTGATTGGGTTAAATTCTGGAACTTGTATTCTTGTTCCACCTT
>FUFK010041526.1_pt1 | contig 15323 bp, 27 predicted proteins | sample 1021851 | NCBI WGS metagenome assembly FUFK01 (sample SAMEA51879418, study PRJEB19060) | metagenome | reverse complement strand
TACTCTTTNAGATGTATACAATGCACAAGCACAAAGGAGCCAGGACCACGGCTCAAGTGCCACGCCACTTGATGCGGGCTCAGGGCTACTTTGTTGCGTTTTGTTACTTTCAATTCTAGTGTGAAAAAAAACTTTTTAGGGTGGAACCCGAGAAGGTCAGGAGTGCCTAATGAAGCCCAATTTTCAAGCCTCGTCCACTGAAAGTCTTTGGTAATTTTTTTGAGATTTGCGTATAATTTTGACTCCGGTCGTGCCATCTTTTTCGACGTAACACAACCGAAGCCATTTGGCTAGAAGTTTATTTAATATTTACAACTTTATCTTTAGTTTCCTTATTTTCTTCAGGCTGTTCTGTCATAAGATAATTGTAAGCATCGTGAGTATCTATCAAAATATGATAAGATATTTTTTCTCCTGAATCTAGCATTTCAAGTGCTACTTTGAATTTAACAGCATCATCTAAAGTTTTTGCTGTCTTTTGTAGAGATATCAAATCATCTGCTTTGTACAATTTAGTTCTTTTAATAATTATGTATTCCATTATTTTACCTCCTTTCTATCTTTATTTTTTGTATAATAACCCCAACCTACTTTTTCAGGTTCTTTAAATATAAAACCTATGTCATCGTATTTTCCAGGGTTTTTAATTACATACCTCAGAGCTGAAATATTAACTTCGCCATTTAAGATGTCTGCAATCCAACTATCTGAGTCTTGTCCGTCGAAATCATTTGTAAATTTTTCGACTTCTTCGTATGTCACGTATTTTTTATCGTTTGTATCTTCCATAATATATCCTTTCTACCTCACAATATAAGGGATAATATTATATTGTCAACTATAAAACTTTAATTATTTTACCCATCTTTTCAGTGGGTTTTTTACAAGTCAATACTAGGCGATGTGATTCTTTAGAACCTATGATTTTATTCTCTAAAAGTTTTGCTCCCGTGATGTCATACATCTCTCCGTTAGGTAACTCAATTTGTACTCTAGCACCTTGACATACAGGTGATTTAAAAAACTTATCTAAACCTTGTCTAAATGTCTTTCCGTCTATCATATTTCTAATATTGATATATACACAAAATCTTATATAATGCAAGTCATGGGAGTACCAAGTAGATTAACAGAGATGCAGATGAAATTCTGCGAGATATTAGTTTTCGGTGGCAAAGACGGACCAGTTACAGGCACGGAGGCTGCGATACAAGCGGGATATAGTGCAGACCGGGCTAGATTCACAGCGTCAGAGCTTCAGAATATTAAAAAATCTCCAAAGGTGGTGGCTTACCTAACAGAGCTTAGGAAAGAAAAACTTAATAAGTTTGAAGTCAACTATGAGAACCACATAGCAAGACTCGGGAATCTAGGTCTTAAATCTGAAAAGAAAGGTAATATGCAAGCAGCAATACGGGCTGAAGAGTTGCGTGGTAAAGCTTCTGATTTATATATTAACCGAACTGAAATGCGTACAGGTAAACTTGATGATCTTACAACAGCAGAATTAAAAGAAAAAATTAAAATAATTGAAGCTGAAGAAATAGAACTTAAGAAAGCAAAGAAACAGTTAAACGCACCACTTAAATCTTTGTCATCTTCTTCACACACTGACGAGGAATCATCGTCCGATCCCCAAAAGTAATACTACCATCATCTTCTTTATCAAAAGAAGCAAACAGACGAATAGCTTTTTTATCTTTTGAATACAACCAACCTTCGTTTACAGGATAACTTAGGTTCATCTTGTCGAACTCTTTATCGGTAGCCCAACCCGAATCGGATAAGATATCGATCCATTCGACTCTTACTTTTGGGTAGGGTAAGTCAGGCGTTGAATGGCCTACGACTTGTTTTCTTCTTCTTTTAGGCATAGCCCTAGTATACAGCTTAAATTTGAAAATAAAATATTTTTGATTACCTTTTCCGTGCGCGCGACCCCTAGACAGCAACGCTGAGAAACCCTCAAGATACAAATTTCAACGAATAAGCGTTGGTATATAACGATTCTAGAATTTGTATATTTCGAGGATACAAATTTGGATACAAATTTCAGCGAATAAACGTTGGTATACAACACTTCTAGCATTTGTATACCGGAAAGTGCTGTTTGAAAAAAAATTTTTTTGTTTTTTTATTTTATAATCTGTGGAGTATACAGACTACTTTTTGATGTTTTTGTAATATAAATCAAGCCTTTTGAGCCATTCGTGTTGGTATTTTTGGAACTCTTTTCCGGATACAATGAACTCCTGAAAGTACCCATCTTTGCTACACATCAAGATTACGCCCTGTTGTATCTTGGTGTCGTAGACATAATTGTGAGCCATCGTGTAGGCTGCTAGCTGTAGCATGTAGTCTTCGACCCATTCTCGACGCTTTGGCTTGTTTGTTTGCTTAAAATCCATTATACTATCGGCTTTTTTATATACACCTACTAAATCGGTAGCCCCTGCAAATAACTCAGGATAGTATAAAGCCACCTCAGANCCCCATATTTCNTCNANATTANAAAGCCCTTTGTCTATGACCACATCAGCCATTTTGTGAGCCTCCTGCCCTATATCGGTCAAATCAAGCCTGTTTTTACCTAGTATGTGGTGTTCCAATATTGCGTGCATAGCTGACCCTCTAGCTGCTGCCTGGTCCATGGTCCTTGTTGCCTGCTCCTCGCCTACCCGAGCTCGCCAATTGGCNANTCCCTGNTGTTTCTCGGCAGTCTGAGTCTTGCNCAAGATNGTNGTAACTGACGGCAACTTTTCATTATTTATATTATAGTGTCGTTGTCCCTCGACCATCTCTCTAACAGTTTTAGGGTACTCAAATTTTTTATTCCATTTCATTTTTTACCTTTAATTATCCATTTTACTGTTGTCGTTGCAGGATCAAATCCATCAAACTCGAATGTCTTCGAACAACCACTAAACAATAAAAAAATTATTATTATCATTACTACTTTCATTTGTACCTCCTAAAAAATAATCTCCATAACCAAGATCTGAACATCGATACGCACATAAATATAACAGCAATGTTAAAACTTTCCCAAACCGTAGGATACATTCCAAAGAACGGAAAGATATATAGCTGCAATAGTGTAGCTATAATTAATCCTGATCCAACGTCGATGATACTTTCAATTAGTTCCCTCACTCTTCCCTTTCTGCTTCGATGATAGCTTTGCCGATTTCTTCCGCGATTTTCGGGACGATAGAATTTCCCAATCCTTTAAGTCTGTATACCCTGCCGGGTACCCCATGAGCCACTCGACCCACGTCGGGTTCAACGTGCCACCAGGNGCNTTCTCCTGNTANGCTACNTCCGTCTCNANATACTTNTTGTGTCGNAGATCCGCCATCCCCTGTGANANCTTCATTGTCATNCCGATCGCTGCTCTTGGTGTTGGCCACATCTTCGCTGCTTTGCTGAGTCCTGCTCCCTTGCCCGTCTTCGGGTTGATTCCGCTCCGTTCCGTTGATGTTGGCGTTGGCCACAGTTTCACCGCTGCTGGTAACATCACTTGATGTCCCTTGTCCTTGACTCTCTTTGCGTATTCCCCGTTGTCGTTCACGTCCTGCTTCCACATCCCTTGAGATGGCGTTGGCCACATCTTCTTCGGTTCCACTTGTTCTTTGCCCTCTACTAATTCCGCTAGTCCTCGACCGTAACCTTTCGTCGTTCTCCCTGGTTCCTTCGCCCTTGGCGTTGGCCACATCAGATTCGGATGTGCTACCTGATCGTTGATGCTGATTGGCATACCCTTCTTTAACTTCATCTTCATTCTTTTCTCGGAGCTCGGTCCCCTGTTGCAATGTGCGTCGGGAGTCCTCCATATCTTCATGTCCGTTGTTGCTTTGCCGTATTGAACTTGTTCGGCTAGATTCCCTGGCGGAACTGTCGTCCTGCCTATGCTCTTCCTGTATTCCTCTCGATGTTTCATCGCTTCTTCCGATCGGTTTGCTCTCATTGAAGCGCTTGGCGTGAGCCACAATCCAGATTCTTTCTCTTCTGTGGGGCGCACCGACGCCCGCAGCTGGAATATTGAACGCCCTGACTTCGTATCCCGCTCCTTCCAAGTCAGAACACACAGTCTCGAAGACCACGCCGTCTTGGATGTTAGTAAGGCCTTTGACATTTTCTCCAATAACCCACCTCGGGGTAAGCTCTTGGATGATTCGAAACATGACAGGCCAGAGATGTCTGTCGTCATCGGTTCCTGCTTGTTTGCCTGCGACCGAGAACGGTTGGCAGGGGAAACCTCCTGTGATGATATCGGGAAGTTGAATTCCGTCTGCAATGAGTTTTTCTTTTGTGATTTCTTTNACATCGTTATATATCTTAACTCCTTTCCAATGTTTTTGCAGCAACAAATTGCTATATTTATCATTGTCGCAAAATGCTACCGTTTCAAAGTGTCCTGTCCTTTCTAAACCAAGTGAGAAACCACCTAGTCCAGAGAATAGATCAAGAATCTTTAGCTTCATAATGTTTAACTATACTTTCTAGTTTTTCTTTTTTAGTTATGCTGAAGGGTACCATCCTTTTTGCACAATGTAAAGCATCTCTATGTGAACAACGCCATCGCCATTGATCCATAGTTTGATGAGCTGCTCTTGGTCTAAAATTCATATGTCCACAACCAAAGTTATCTAATGCAAATTGTATTGTCTTCTTACAAGTCATAGCTATTTCTAATCTTATGTTCCAGGTAGGGTATGCTTTCTTTTTTCCTTTCCTTAACTTCAAAGGATTAGAATAAGTTACACAGCCTTCGCCGTCGAAGAGTCCTGCTAAATATTTATCTACACTCAATCTCTATCAGATCCAAATTTTACAATTTTTAGATTTTGGTTTTCTTCCCACAATCTATTTATTTCNTCCTCCATTTCTCGTTTCTTGGTTCCTGATTCCCGGCACTTCTTTTTTAAAAACTCAACCTGTTTCTTTAGATATAAAATTGTATCGTCTTTCGAATCAGTTTGGTTTGTCAATTTGGTCAATGAAATCCTCCTCTGTTAATGTGATCTCTCCNTCACANTNACANGTATCNCATCTAGCTGTNACTTCTTCTCGAGCTNNNTCATACGGAACTCGAATAAACCCATTGCCATTACANTCTGGACAAATAACTTTATGCTTTGTTTTTTCCACTTGGTGCNTTNCCATTAAGTTTAGTTTTCTTTTCATTAACCAAATAAGTTACAGCTTGACTTCTGCTTAACTTTAAATTTGGATCTAAAATTTTATCNCGTAAAACATCCAAATCATCATAGGTCTTATGCGTCACCGTGATGTTTTTATATTTGCTTGTGTCTGTCATTTATTATATCCTTCTTTCATATTAAATATAGATTTTATCTCATAATATAGGATATTAGTCAATGAAAATTTTACTCACATTAATTATGTGTAGTTACACTGAAGCAACTTGCATGCCACCCTATCAGTGGCCTGAGTATCATANAGATTTTTATGATTGCTTTCAAAAAGGTTATGAAGAGTCTCATAAAAAAATGGAAGAGATTGGTCGAGCCGAGGTTAATAAATATCAACTCTATATTCGATTTACTTGTGAAGAAGTAAGTACAATTTAACGACAAATACACCCGAAAAAATCACCGCTGCCATCGTTCATGACATGTCGATTAATAAACTCATGGTATGTAGTTAGTTTTAATCTTAATATGTCACAAAGATCAAAACAATCTACCTCAGCTGTTATCACAATACCTTCCATCATTTGTTTAGTGACAGGTATTAGTTGATACAGACCATCATTTAGAATGATCAGTTCCATATTTTTTTGTGCCCCAAGTTACTATCTTTTTAAACCTTGGTGCAGATATATCAACGTCTACGCCGTAAGGTTTCCAGGCTTTTTTCATTATGTTTAGTTCCAAAAGAAATATAGAGTATTGTTTGTTACTTATGCCTTTCGGTTTTATTTNTATTATTTTATCTTTTTTCATATGGTAATAACTCCTCCCAGTAACCAAATTGTCGTTGGATACTTTCAAGAAAGGGTACATTTCTTGTACCATATCTTTTTATAAAAAGTTTTCTTAACTTCCTTGGACTAGTCTCTCTAGCAATCATCTGCTTTGTCCAAGTATAACTGTCTAGTTTTTCTTTCATTCCTAAAGTATAGGAAAATATTATATGAATGTCAACGACCTTGTCGGTTGTACGGTTTATAACTACGTTTTTCTGATTTGTTCATATTTTTTTTATGACGACCAATTTTTGGTTTGGTCTTCTTTATGTATGTATTGACACCAAATTTAGATTTCTTCGCCATCGTTCTTTAGAACCATTCTAATGTCTTCAGGTCTTGCACCTGTAGGTATATAAGAAATTTTACCATTTACTTTTTGCTCGAGTTCTGTACCACACCTCGTGCATTTAAAAAATTGATCTACAGATATAAGTATTGATTCTTTTGCACAATCAGGACACACACCATTTACTATTTCAGTTACCCACCTCACACTAAGTCCTTTGCTTTTCCTATGACAGGTTTATATTTGGTTTTGCCTTCTGATTTATAAGCCCATAAGTAAGACGCTCTTGGTTGTTCAGCGATCCACGAGCAATGTATCCACCCAGAGTTAGGTTCTCCAGGAGTATAGAACTCAAGGATGAGCTGGTCATACGGAAGGTTCTTATGAATCCAATCAGCTAATTCAGCGTTATCAACTCCGATACATTCGAAATCTGCCGCCTCTGCTTTGGCGTGCTGGCTGTTGACTGAGCTGCCGATGGCAGTGCACAGCTCTACGCTACGGAACCCGCTAGTGACCTTCACCCTGCCGAAGTGGTCTCGGACGGGTTGTAATATATTTTCACAAAGTAGTTTTAATTTTTCTATTTGGTCTGCGTTAGGGTTGTTATCAATACCCTTTCGGATTGCAGTATCCGATTTAATTAATTCTTGAAGACTAAAGTTCCTGCTTAAATTCATTTTTATCCCTCTTCCTATTATATAATTTTTTATTATTTATTCTATGCTGTCTAAACCTATCATCTCTGAGCATTTGTGCAAACCTATTAATTTTTCTTAAGTTATTCAATAATGAGTTTNTTGATTGANTTTGAGCCATCNATATTATCNTCTAATTCTGCTTTACCTTTCCAACATTTGTAAGTAACTGATTCAGAAAAAGTTCTCTCAGCTTCACGTTTACCGCGTAAACATACCGCCATCGAAGGTTGCAAACGAGCCTCCTTAATTTCTCCGTTTACAAACATTAGTAATCCTATAACAGCTTCAATCATATTTTCTTACATATATTAATATAGACAATACAATAATNGAAACTAATGAACCTATAAAAAATAAACCTATCATTCGTAACTTCCATTCTTGTAACCAATCTCACGATTANNATCTTTTAACTTTTCAATATCTTGTAATACTTTATCCATTTGTTTTCTTAAAAATTCTATATTGACTTTGTTTAATGCCATGTTTTCTATGTGTGCGTTAAGCTTATCCGTGGTCTTATAAAGATCCTCGATCATCATGTATTGCTCAGAATCTGCGGGTAATGAACCCAATTGTCCACGTGGCCATTTGATTCTAAACTCTGTATTTTCCTCAAGATCTTTTTCCATTATTTGTATACGAGTATCTGCAACATTAAGACGTTCTATGATTTGGAAATAACCCATGGTGCCGAGTGCCACGATGATAATCAACGAAGCCACCGTCTTCATTGGCATTTGCACGGCTGCTTCTTCAGATATGTTTAATGGTTTTTTAGTAGGCATGTGGTCCTCCGCAGAAAGCCAATACGACTAACATTATTATTAACAAACCTGTAAAATAATAATTCATCTTGGCANTCTCCATAAATTACTTCCAANNTTTNNNTTTTAANNTTNTAANNGGTCTTACAATCCANTTTCTAANAANTGCTCTAATCATTTTTTTTCTCCTCAATTTCATANAAGAACTTGTCTGTNTCTTCTGTACGCCAAGCTCTNCTATCTTCTACGTTCCATTCAGATGTCTGCACTTTCCAATCAGGAATATTATCTTTTACAGTAAACGAAGGTATATCCCATATACATCTATTGTTTGGTTGTGCTGCAAAATTACCATCATCTAAGGCAATAATGTGTGCGCACTTATGCTCGTGCGGGATCTCTGAATGATCAGTATCTAGTATGTTAGCCTCTGGATGAGCAAAGTCAATAGTAAATAAGTATTTACCTGAGTGCCATTTTTTATCTTTTCCTATGTACTTNCCTGATTGTGACTCTAAAATATCCCAAGAAGTGACAGCAGGATAATAAGAAAAACAATTCCAGAGCTGTAGTTCATCAAGTCTTCTTGTGGGCACGTCGGATGGCTTAAATCCCTTTTGAATAAACGCGCTAATTGGTAGGCGATAAAATATTGCACCGTTTTCCATAATAGCATGNAATANTATNCTACGACCTGTGAGAGCTGAGATGCCAAAGATAATACAATCTTCAACTTCTCCATGATGTTTTTTAAGATCATAAAGATACTCNCTTCTTATTTGTGCGTACGTTGGTGGTATGTTTGCATTTAAGTACGCCATAGGTCATTAAAATATTAATGCACCAATAACAAAACCTGCTATAGCAAAAACAATTTCTCTTCTGTTATGCAATTGCCATACCATAAATTTATCATAGTATTGTTTAATCATGTATTTCTCCCCAGTTGTCTCCGTGTTCATAATCTACTTTATTCGGAACTTCTAGTGTAACAGCATTCTCCATAATCTCAATAATTTTTTTAGCATGAGATTCATCTTCAACTGATATATCAAGTTCNTCATGTATTTGTATATGCGGTATGATACCCTCTTTATATAATTCTAACATAGATTTTTTTGTCATGTCTGCTGCACTACCTTGTATTAATTTATTTAATGCTTTGTATGTGTAAGCTCTCTTGATCCCTGGTCCGTGTTCCTTGAGTGCATCTTCGTGTGTCATGGCTTTGTGCATACCAAAACTATTTGGTTCCCATAAATGAAACCTACATAATCTTCCAAGTAAAGTTCTTATCTGTCCTCTGTCTTGAGCTCTGTTCGATGCTTTACTCATAAGCTGTTTAACAAAGGGTACCCTTGCATGATAAGTATTAAATAGTTCTGTAGCCTTCTCTTTACTAACACCTAACTCTGCCTGAAGTTTGCCCTTACCCATGCCATAGAATAATCCAAGGTTAATTGTCTTAGCCTGGCTTCTTGGTATCTCTGCCATGTCAGCAACTGTTTGGTGAAAGTCTGCGTTAGGGTCATTTTGATATGCATCGATTACATCATAAACTGATGGTAATTTATACAAAGAAGCATAATGCACTACCAACCTAGGCTCTTGCTGAGAATAGTCAAATACACCCCATCTATGGCAGAATAGTCAAAACAACCCCATCTATGGCCTTCCTCGGGTATNAATAATGACCTAATCATAGGTCCTAGATCCTTGTTTCTTGCAGGAATCTGCTGAAGATTTGGGTTCTGATAAGAGAACCTACCTGTGACTGTGCCCCCTCCTGCATTTCTTAATTGGTTTATCTCTGCATGGATTCTACCTTTGTGTTCGTATCTAAGAATAGAATCTATAAAAGTTGTGTGTGCTTTGTTTATCTCTCTTGCTTGTGCAATCATTCTTACAACAGGGTGTTCGTGTTCTTGTAAAAAGTTTTTTGTAAAAGATGGTGCATCTGTTTTCTCTGTTCTCTCAAAAGGTATTTTTAAATTTTCAAATACCTGCGCAATACTTCTAGCTGCCCATATCTGTGGATATATATTTGTTTCGCTTTCTATTTTTTTTAATAAATCTTGTTCTTGTTTTATTAAATTGTTTTTCATTTCGTGTGCACGTTCTGTATCTACACGCACACCCTTGAATCTCATATCTACAAGACAAGGAAACAATTCTGTTTCTAGGTCAAAGATATCTTCTAAGTCTTGATGTAATATTTCTTTTTTCATTTCTTGCCAAAGACCAAGTGTAATCTCTGCATCTCGTTCTGCATATCCACCGACGTGCATTGCAGGTAACTTGTACATCTCTGCTTTAGGATCAATACCCCAACTCTCTGCAGCCTCTGCTAAAGCTGTTTCGTTTTTACCATAGCCAAGGTAATGCCACGCTAAACTATTGAGATCATAGCGAAATCTGTTCTCGTCGGTGACCGCCGCTGCTATCATTGTGCAAACAATGTCACCATTTATTTTAAGTCCTAGTCTTCGCAACCAACAAACATCATAGATTGCATTGTGAAATATTTTTGTAGACTGAGATTCAAGTACATCTTTTAACCAAAGCATAACTCTTTGTCTGTCCATGTTTCCACCGCCCTCGTGTGCAATAGGAAAGTATCCTTTGTAATGAGATGTAGCTACAGCGATGCCCACAACATCACCATCACCTATGACTGACCCTGATCCTTTTTCTTTTAGGTTTGGATCTTTTGTTTCTAAGTCGATTGCTATTTCGTCAACCTTTCTTAAGTCCGGGAACTCAGTAGGTTTGACCCATTCAGTTTGTGCTTCAAACTTTGGTATCTTCATTTGTAATCCCTTTCAATTATCATTTCTATAAAATGTATTGCTTTCAATAGATCTTGTTTCTTTCCTTTGTCCCGATGTCTAATTATATATTTAATAGCACATCCTTCAGGATATAACAATTCATTCTCCACTACAAACTTACTTGGTTGAATTTTATATTTTTGATAATGTGATCCTCCGTGTTGTTTATCCCAAACCTTCGATGTCATAACCTAATCTATCCTCCTTAGCAGCCATTATGTATAAGCTTTGTTTTGTTCTAGTGACTCCCACATACCAAACTCTATGTTCTTCATCTGCTTTCTCAGGACTCTTATCAATTGATTCACGTATCTTCTCTGTATTATCTAATATCAATAATACATTATCAGCTTCGCCACCTTTAGCTGAATGGATCGTAGATAGTTTTACTCTTGCTTCCTCAGAAAGTTTTTCTTTGTTACTTAACATTTGCCTGATGTATAAAACTTGTTCAGCATCTGCGTTAAATAATTCATACCATGTATCGTTTGCATCAATACCAAACTCTTCACAGTCGTAACTTAAATGCTCTTCACCTACAAACTCATGGCCTGTGTAATCAAATATATCTTTTATTTCAGGTGCTGTTAGTTGTGCACCCGATGTCCATCTTGTAAAATCTCTGATTGCTTTCCATAGTTTTGCACTAAAACTTTTTCGTTCTTTGTATTCAAAATATATACCTCGCTCCATTAAATATGGTTTCATTTTAATTAAACGATAGTTTGTCCTTGCGAGTATCAACCACCTGCCTTGTGTTAAATCAACTTCATCTAAGTCGTAGACCTCTTCACAATGTCCTTCGTTATCTCTAGGCTCCCACACTTTTTCAATCCTAGTTTCTATTTGTGATATAATTGAGTCCGCAACTTGTTGAACTCTGATAGGAACTCGATATGATTTTGGTAAAATTTTTTCTTTTGCAGGTTCATCTTGAAATCTTTTTACATCTGCTCCTGCCCATCCGTATATTGCTTGGTCATCATCTCCTGCTAAAATCATCATCTTTGTATTTTGTTTTATGATGTCGTACATCTTCCATTGTATTGGTGATAAGTCTTGTGCTTCATCAATAAATACTACATCAAATTTAGGGCATAATTCTGACCCAATAAATTTTTCTATCATGTCTGTAAAATCATANAGTGCAAAAGATTTTTTATAATTGTTAAGTTCTGCTTCTATAATCTCTACTAAATTATAATCCATATCATCAGAGTATAGNTCNGTATCGTATTCATCTCTGATAGATATGTTTTTAATNCGTGCAATGTTTATTAAATTAAAGTATTCACTATCTGAATCTATGTATCCTGTCTCTTCTTCACCACCTCTATATACAGAAACTTGTACACCAAGTGACTTACCTATCTCTTCGTAATGTTCTGCCTGCATAACGTTATCTTTTTTCATACCCAAAGTTGTAAACGCTAGAGAATGTAGAGTTTGAAAATGTTTAAGATCTCTGTAACCGTACTGTGGAAATAGTTTAAGCATTCTTTCTTTTGCTTCTGTAGCTGCCTTNTTAGTAAAAGCAAAGTANCCAATCTTTTCTATAGGTGTACCTAACTTTAAAAAAGTTTGNACATACTTTAAAAGTTTAGTGGTCTTACCTGTCCCTGGTGGTCCTAATATCTTTCTGATCATAGTATGTCCTTCTTGTGTTCTGTAACTTTGTGATAAATTTTTATTCTGTCAAACTTCTGTACAGATATCATTACAACATTTTTAGTTGGGCTATTGTGTTTACCTTTCTGTGTTGTTGGAAATCTTTTTTGGTCTAAAAAATCTATGTCACAATCTTTGTATATCTTAAGCATCATTGATCCTGTCTTGTCTTCTTGATAACGCCAACCTTTATTTTTTAATTTTTTGTAGAACACATCAAATTTAAAGTATGCATACCCATCCTGTATCAAAGTTGTGCCTGTCTTGAATGATGCATCGTTCTTTGCTTCAGGTCCTGTAATCTTTTGATAAACATTGTCGTGTAGTTTTTCTCTTGGTGTAGTGCCCACGGGTGGTGGCATAACCTTTTGTGTTTTAAATAGTGCATCTAAAACTTTTTGATCGTCTGCACCTTTTTGTAATGGTGGTACAAACCCTGCATANTTTGCTATTGAGTTCCTTCTTTTTCTTTGATCGGTTAGATGTTCGATTGTTTTACAATGCACAGATCTTACTGTCTGTCCATCAGGTAAAGTCACATCAAAGTTGTATTCTGGTTCTGGTTCAAGATCAACTTTCTCTAGGTTTGCACAGAGTGGATATGAATCTTGAAAGTCGGATGCAATACCAAAAGTTCTTTTAACACAAAGTCCACGCATACAATGTTGTGCGATTGGATCTTGATTGCAAGTGTAACCTTTGTATTGTTGTTTCCATGATCTAATCTTTTGTGTAAGTTTTTGTTTAGACCACGCAACTGAATCTTCAAAGTATAAGACAGGTGCACTCATAACTTTCTCTTCCCAATTGTCAGGGTATTTCTTTTTTGCAAACACCATATAGTTATATAAAAATCTATCTCGACCATCAGATAATTTATTTTTTGATAGTGCTGCTAGACATGGCGGACCATCACTAAACTCTGCATTCGATCCTTCTAAAACTTTTTTCTCTAAGCTGTCATCTATTTCTTTTATTCTTTCTGCTGTTATAAAATTTTCTTCAACGAGTTGTATGAATTGTTCAAAGCTAAACTCTGTCCCATCATAGTTCAGAGCTCTTCGCTCTGTCTTTTTAAAGTATGGTAGATTAATAAAGTTTCCTTTGTTCATCTCTCCTGTCTCACTATCTTTGACAAGTTCTGTTTGTTTTGGAAACACTTCTGTTTCAGGTTTTAAATTAAATATTGGAATTAAATTTGTTAAGAATGATCTTATAATTTTTGCAGGAATAAAATCTTTTGTAAATACATACAAGTGAAGCCCACCACTTTTAGAAAGTATGGGTATAATTGGTAATTCATATTCTTTTATTTTATCTAAATAAAATTTTCTATCGAAGTCTACATATTCTTGTGGGTCAATATCTATTGCACCGAATCGTGCGTGATTCTTTTCATTACATGGTTGAATACCAATTGACTTTGTACCTATCAAATGATCTTTGTATGCATCATCTGTTAGTCTTTGTTGTGCCCATCTGTATTCAGGTTTTTGTTTTTTAGAGATAGGATCTACCTCAAGCCTTTGCATATCAGCTTGACCATAGTTCTCAGAGAACCCACTAAATATCTGTATAAATTTTTCTTCCATATCCTATCAGTAAGGGCGGTTCCACTCTCGCTTCCCCGCCCCTGTTGCAACTATTCCCAAAGGAATTAGAAGTGTGATGAATCCTTTTTATCGGTTTCACCATGTTTCGCCTTGACATCTCCTTTAGAAATGCTTTCGGCAAAAGCTTTTGCTTGTTGGTACAGCTCTGCATTTGCTACAGGTCCTATCTTCTGTACCTCCCAACCAAACCACGTACCTTTGTCATTAGACATTTGAACTGTCTTTAACTTATATTCGTGGCTAAAAGATGCAGGAGTGAACATACCATTCTTTCCTTTCATCTTTATACCTGCCATCATTGAGTTCCATTTTCTACTAATTTTTAATTGAGTAGATTTCATAGAAATCAAAGCAGTGGCTGCTGTAGGATTGGTAATCATAACAAAGTGAGATGCAGTCTTCTCAATATAATTACCGTTTGGTAATCTATCTTTGTAGTTTGCATCAGTCTTTGTTTGACTCATGATGTCTGAAGAAGAGTCATGTATTTGCACGGGTGCACCTGATCCTTCTCCTCTATCTTTCCACTCTATGTATTCGAGTTTATAAAAACACGGAATGACACTAATGCCAACCGTACCATCATATAACTCTCCAGAGACAGAATTGAATATCATTCCTGGCTCTGCACCTTCAACATATTTACCATCCCGTTTATTTACTTCAGGTGATAACTGTCCTAGGATTTTTAGAAACGGTAATGCTAGATCCTCTTGACCTAACTTACCAAGACCTTGACCTGCGTCCTGCTCAAATGTATTGGCAGGAAGTGGTGCAGTCTTTTTTTCTGCTACTTGGTTCATGTTACTTGCTCCTTGTTATTTTGGTTCTGTTGCCTGCGAACACGTTAAATAGATCAGAGGGCATTTCTTGTCCAGATTCAAGACGCTCTCTGACCAATGCTTTTAGAGTCATAGGTTCAACCTTTAACTTCTGGATAGGTTCATATCCTTGACCCTGTGCAAGGGTGGCGTAAGCCATTGCCTTGTTGTCCTCGTTACGACCAAAAGCAACAGTGATCTCATTTTTAATAAGATCACCTAGGCCGTTTTCACGAAGCCAGGTATATGCTTCTTCCTTTTTTGCAACAGGAATAGAAGCACCGTAGACGGGTTTCACTTCAACAGCGGATCCGTCTGCTAATTTTAATGTTGAAATATTCATCTCCGTCATCATCGTAGGAATAACTTCTCCTGATAATAACTCTTGATTTCTTTTCAACTCCTTAAGTTTNTTCTCTTGCTCTTCAATCTCNTCTTCNANAGATTGTAGTTTNGTTACTTGATCAGAAAGGGCTTTAGCGTTATCGACTTCTCCTAAGCTTTCCTTCCTGTCATCTTCAAAGTTAATAGAGCCACTACCTGTGAACACTTTAACTTTTGTATTTTCATCAATCATCTATTTCTCCTTTCTCATAAAGATTAATGTTGATAGGATAATATCTTCGTTCTTGCTTATCCCA
>FUFK010547617.1_pt1 | contig 15324 bp, 18 predicted proteins | sample 1021851 | NCBI WGS metagenome assembly FUFK01 (sample SAMEA51879418, study PRJEB19060) | metagenome | reverse complement strand
TAGTGAGACCGCCAAAAACTTTAAATTATCAACTTGGAAGAGAAAATTTTAGAAAAAAATATAATATTCATAATAATGTGCCTTATGCTGAACCTGTTATGTTTGGAACAAGTTTGCCGCCGTCTTGGGGTGGCACATATAGGAGTTTAAAAGGTTTAAAGCCAAAACATCTTGATCTATTGGCAAAAGAACTTGCAAACGAAATTCAAGACCTTTACAAACAAATAAGGGGTAAATAATGGCCGCTATTGANTTAAANACAGTAAGAGCAACAATCGAAGCTAGAGTTGCGACAGANCTNGCNAGTAGNCCCGCNATCCCTGTTGTTTTTCATAATATGTCGTTTGATAGNAGCGCCGTNACNACCTTTGTTCAATGCCTTACAACATTCGGGGAAAGTAATTATNTNACNCTCGGNAATGCAAGCGGNCANAATCGTGTNAATGGAATTGTTGTTTTTAATATNTTNACACCGCANGGAATAGGTTCAGGCGANAACTACACAATCGGCAAAAGGTTGCGGGATTTNTACAATCGAATTACAGTTTCNAGTGTGATCTTTGACAGCCCAATCGGGCCGGAGGTCGTAGACAATCCAAATCCNGAAGGTCANTTTCAAACGCAANTGCGNATGACCTTTGAAATTTTCGAGGAACTTTAATTATGCCAAAATTAGTAATTACAGAAGAAATGCTTGACGCAATCGAAGCTGTAAAGGGTCGCCGTGACCCCGTTTATTGGGATGGACGTTGCAGGCGATATATGGAAAAGCAAGAAAAATTAAAAAAAGATGTAAAAAAGTCAGATAAGAGTTAATATATTTATAAATAATTCTTTTTTTTGTTATGGCTGCGATNAAGGGCGATGTTGGCAAAATAATGTTTGAAAATGCNGGCGGTACTGAAGCCGACATTTCAGGCGTTAGAAGTTGGTCTTTATCTATTACTAANGACACNATGGAAACAACAGTAAATGGCGACACTTCAAAAACATTTATTGGCGGATTGATTTCTGGCGAAGGTTCCGCAGAACTTATTTATGACCCTTCTGGAAACTCAGATTATCAAGCNTTNATTGANGATGTTTTAGTAACAGGCGATGCGGGCGATGCTTTGTTTGAACTNTTNCCTGATTCAAANACTTCAGCNAANAAAATTAGTTTTGCGGGAATTATTACTTCGGCAGAATATGGCGCGACACTTGGCGAAGTNCAAGTAATAAATGTCAGCTTTATAACTAATGGTGCAATTACTAGCGCTATCTGATACATTGAGTTTATTAGTCAACTAATTAACCAATGCCAAACAAAAGAACGATTGATCTGTTAACTGAATCTTATAAAGATCAGATGACGGCCAGAAGAAAATATGAATTTAAAAATAAAAATGGAGAAAAAATTGTTGATTTGTATTTTAAACCTTTAACAAGAGATGATCGAGTTCGCGCTCAAGGTGCGGCAAATACAGACGATGCTTTGACAATATCAACCTATCTCCTATGTAAAAATGCAGAATTAGAAGATGGCTCAAAGGCATTTGCAATTGCAGATGCGCCAAACCTACAAAGAGAACTTCCAGAAAGTATATTAAACGAAATTGAATTATTTATGTTTGATATAAAATTAGATGTTGATTCAGCAAAAAAATAATATCGCGGGATAATTGGATAAATTTTGAATTTTTTCTCGCAACAGAACTAGGTAAAACTTTACAAGAATTACGTTCTTTAATTACAGAAGAAGAACTGATTTTTTGGGCTGCATATTATGAAGTTAAGAATGAAAGAGAAAAAAGAGAATTAAATCGCCAAAGAGCAAATAAAAGGTAAGATATAATAAAGGCTTTTTTATTTGTGGCACAGGCTAATGTAAAACTCACAGTTGATGCTTCGCAAGCCACAAGAGCATTAAAAGGTGTACAGGCGCAATCAACAGGGTTACAAAAAAATTTAGGAAGGCTTAAAGCTGCTTTTGCTGGAATTGCTTTAACGGCTGTTGCAAGACAAGCAACTGTCACAGCATCTAATTTTCAGGCTTTACAACTAAGATTAAAAGTTTTAACATCAGAATTTGGAGAATTTGCTGGCGCTCAAGAATTAATAACAAAGGCACAAGATAGATTTAATTTATCAATCGTTGAAGCAACAAAAGGTGTTACAGATATTTTTGCAAGATTAAGACCTTTAGGAATTTCTTTGAAAGATATTGAGACAACATTTATAGGTTTTAATACTATTGCAAAACTAGCTGGTTTAAATGCAACAGAAGCAAGTGCGGCGTTCACACAGCTTGCACAAGGTTTAGGTTCTGGGCGTCTACAAGGCGATGAATTTAGAAGTATTGCAGAACAGGTTCCGCAGCTATTGAAAGCTATTTCAGACGAAACTGGCATCGCTTCAGGAAAATTGAAAGATTTTGCATCAAAAGGTTTGCTCAGGTCTGACATCATTTTACGAGCCTTGGCAAAATCAGCAGAAGAAGGCGCAGATAAAATTGGTGCAATTATGGATGCTTCACCCGCTGAAGTTTTTAAAGAATTTAATAATGCAGTTTTAGAATTGCAATTGTCGCTAGGAAATAAATTATTACCTGTTATTCTTAAAGTAACAAAAAGTCTGACATCATTAACTGAAGCTGTAGTTAAATTTATAGATTCACCAATAGCAGAAACGGCGGCAATTTTTGCTGGTATAGCCTTTGCAATAAAAGGAGTGACGACTGTAAGTATTCTTCTTATTACACAAATTGCTGCTTTAAAAGCTAATCTTTTGGCTATGTCTTTGGCTTCGGCTGCGGCAAATGGTTCTTTAGCATCAACTACAACAATAGCTTTTGCTACTGCGGGCGGATTCGCAAAGGCAACAGCCGCCGTTACAGCTTTCAAATTAGCATTAGCCACAACTGGAATAGGTTTGCTTGTTGTTGGTCTTGGTGCTGTAGTAACAAAATTAGTTGAAGCGGCAAAAGAACAACGAGATTTTAATAAAGCATTAAAAGAAGGTGATGTTCAAATGCTGAAAAGTCAATTTAATAAATTGTTTATTGAAAGGCAAAAAATATTAAAAAGAATTAGACAAGCAGAAGAAAGTAGCAATAAAAAAGCATTGCAATCTTTAAAAAGACAACTTCAAATTAATACAGAAGCAATAACTCCTATAAAAGAAAAACTTGATGAAGAAAGAAAAATTACAGCAGAAATTGACCGTCAAAACAAAAAGAAAAAAGAACAAGAAGATTTAATTAAAAAAAATAAAGAAGCCGCAGAAAAATTAAAGGAAGCAATGACCGCTGTAGGGGAAGAAATAGAAAGTAGTATAAAAAATAACTTAAGGGATGCTATTACAGGCGCACAATCATTCGGACAGGCGATGACAAATGTATTAAATAGAATCAGAGATAAAATTATTGATGCACAAATTGAAAAAATTATTGGTGGCTTTGGAGAAGCCTTTGGTTCTTCTGCTTCTGGCGGTAAAAGAAAAGGGATTGGTGGTTTTTTAGGTGGTATTTTAGGTGGTTTGTTTAGAGCTAATGGCGGGCCGGTAAAAGCTGGTCAGCCTTATGTAGTCGGTGAGCGTCAGCCTGAACTGTTTGTTCCTCGCAGATCAGGTACAATATTACCAAGCACACAACTTGGAAGTGGTGACAATGTGACTAACATGGTGACGGTGAACGTAGACGCACAAGGCTCTTCTGTGGCTGGTAACAGTACAGATGCACAGGCTTTGGGAGCAGCTATAGGGGCTGCTGTCCAAGCACAACTCATAAAAGAAAAAAGGCCGGGAGGTTTATTAACTAGATAAATGGCAACTTTTCCCTCAATCACTCCCACATATGGGATGAGAAAAACAAGCGCACCAAGAATCAGGTCAACAAGACTAGGGGATGGTTATGAGTTTAGGGCTTTGTTTGGCTTGCCCTTAACTCAAGATCCTAAAGTATATGATTTGACTTTTAACGTATCAGAGACGGAAGCTGATGTAATAGAAGGATTTTTGCGAAGTCGCGTAAATGATCAGGCAAGTTTTACATTTACCCCACCAGCAGAGGGAAGTAGTCAAACAGGAACTTATGCACAGACAAGCAGTGCAACAGTGGAGATAACGATTGCAAATCATGGTCTTGCTATCGGTGATGTTGTAACTATCGATTACACCTCAGGATCAGCTACTGATGGAACATTTGTTATTGGTACAACTCCCACAGTAAACACCTTTTCTGTTACAGCAGCATCATCGGGTACAAATAGCGGTAATGTCACAGTAACTTTATCAGGGGCTGGTCAATATGTTTGTCAATCTTGGTCAAAATCAATTCCTTACAATAACAGAGCAATATTAAATTGTACTTTTAGGGAGGTATTTGAACCGTAAATGGGATTACCTACAGCAGAACTACAGGCACTGACAAACAAATCTGTCATTGAACTATATACATTGACTTTGGTATCTGCATTACATGGCTCTACAGATGTCACTAGATTTCATTCTGGCGTTGGCATGAATAGCAATGCTTCAATAATATGGCAGGGTAATACTTATGATAAATTTCCAATACAAGCTGAAGGATTTGAATATTCTGGTCGCGGCTCTTTACCACGTCCGACTATAACAGTTTCAAATATTCTTGGAACCATTACGGCATTGATGGCAACAGTAAATGCCACAACACCATTTAATGATCTACAAGGAGCGAAATTTGTACGCATACGCACTCTCAGCCAGTTCTTAGATGCTGCAAATTTCCCATCAAATCAAAATCCTTTCGGCACACCAGACAGCACAGCAGAATTGCCACAGGAAATCTATTTTATAAATAGAAAAATTGTAGAAAATAGGGATATAGTGCAGTTTGAACTTGTATCAGCACTTGATTTGCAAGGAGTTCGTGCGCCAAAACGTCAAGTTACAAGAAAAGATTTTCCGGGAGTTGGTACTTTTGTAAACGCATGACTTGGAAAACTGATGCTACAAAACACGCGGAAGAATGTATGCCAAAAGAATCTTGTGGTTTGCTTGCAGTTATAAAAGGAAAAGAGACCTATTGGCCTTGTAAAAATATTGCAGAATCTGGGTTTGAATATTTTATTATTGACCCTGACGATTGGGCGGAATGTGAAGATACAGGAGAAATAGTTGGAATTGTACATTCTCACCCTTATGAATCACCACAACCTTCTGATAATGACAAAGCAAGTTGTGAGTATTTAGATTTGCCTTCACATATCTACAGCGTAAGAATGAAAGAATGGTGTTCTTTTGAACCTAGTGGATGGAAAGCACCATCACTTATCGGTAGAAGTTTTATCTGGGGTGTCCATGATTGTTGGTCAATAATCCATGATTGGTATAAAGAAACAAAAAATATTGATTTAAAAATATGGGATAGACCAAAAAAAATAAAAGATTTTATTGAGAATCCATTATTTGAAAAAGGCTTGCCGATTACAGGATTCAAAAAACAACCGACAGATGATGATATACAAGTTGGTGATGTTTTATTATTTCAATCAACTTCAGGTAATTTAGATCATGTTGCTGTTTATATTGGTGATAATATGATTTTGAATCATAATATAAGAAGATTAAGTTGCCGAGAGCCTTTTGATTTAGGTTATCAGCAAGCACTCAGAGGGGTTTACAGGTATGCACCTTAAAAAGATAAAAGTATATGGAAGATTAAGAAAATTTCTTGGTTCATCATATTTTGAAGCAGCAGTATCAAGTCCAGCAGAAGCTATCCGTTTTTTGATGTGTAATTTTCCAGAAGTCGAAACACATATGAGTCAACAATATTACAAAGTAAAAATGAACAATATGGATGTTTCTTTGGATTTTTTATCTATGAAAGGTCGAGGTGATATTCAGATCATACCCATTGCAACAGGATCAATCCCTGCGGTGGCTGCGGTTATCGGTGGTATCGGTTCTGTTGCCACTGCTGCGGTTGGTGCTGTTTCTGCGGTGGCTGGTGCTGCGATTACAACTGCTGCTGCTGTTGGTGGTGCGGTTGCCACTGTTGCCGGTGCAGTATCAGCTATTCCAGTGGTTGGTAGTATCGCAACAGCTGTTGTCACGGATTTAGCGATAGGTGGGATCACTTCTTTATTAGCTCCAACGCCTGCGCCTTTTGATTCTGGTGGTGTTGGTGCTTCAGAAGCAGATGGTTCATTAGATCCTCAAATGGCAAATTCATATTCGTTCTCAGGCATCCAGAACGTAAGTGTTAGTGGTGTCAGCGTAGCGATTATATATGGAGAAGTGTTTACTGGTTCAGTCGTAATTAGTTCTGGTGTTGATACGGTACAGGTGGAGGGAACTACATAATGACAATTCCAGCTTTTAATGAAAATACAAAACTGACCGATCCAGCAATTACAGATGATGTTCTTGCTTCAAAACAATTTCAGACATTAGTTGAACTTCTTGGGGAAGGTGAAATCGAGGGTTTTCCAAGTGCTGCTGGTCTTACTCAGGGAACAACTGCATACAACAACGCAGCTTTGAAAGATGTATTTCTAAACGGCACTCAGGTTTTACAGTCAACCGCAAGTAATACAAGTCCAGCAGATACTGATTTCAACTTTCCAAATGTTTCATTCGAGCCAAGATTCGGCACTTCTAGTCAAACTGCAATACAGGGTATTTCTGACATAGAATCAGAAATTGCTGTTGGTGTTGCCGTTACAAAAGCAAGTTCTGTATCAAGATCAATAACAAATACTTCTGTTAATGCCGTAAGAGTAACTCTTGGTTTTCCTTCGCTGCAAAAGTTTGAAGATGATGGTGATATAAATGGTGCGGAAGTTGCAATTAATATTCAAACTATTGAGAATGATGGCACTACCACAACTGTTATAACAGATACTGTAAAGGGAAGAACTGCAAGTACTTATTTTAGGGATTATAAAATTAATTTTGCATCAGGTACTTCTTTTCCTGTGACAATTAGAGTGAACAGAACGACAGATGACAGCACAGAAACAACTTTACAAAACAGTTCAATATGGTCATCTTTTACCGAGATAATTAACGAACAGAGAGCATACGCAAACTCGGCTCATGTTGCAATAAGGTTTGATGCTCAGACCTTCCCATCAATACCCTCACGGATGTACAAAGTCCGTGGAACAAAAATAAAAATTCCACATAATGGAACGGTTCAATCCGATGGCTCAATCTCATACTCAGGTACTTTTAACGGTACGTTCAAAACAGATAAGGAATGGACAAATGATCCAGCATGGATTCTTTACGACTTGTTAACAACATCAAAAGGCTTTGGTGATCAGATTGATACAACACAACTGGATGTTTTCAGTTTTTATTCAGCTTCTGTTTATTGTGCAGAACAGGTTGATGATGGATTAGGTAATAACACCACAGAGCCACGTTTTTCTTGTAATGTTGTTATCCAAAATCAAAAACAAGCGTATAATCTTATAAATGATTTATGTTCTGTGATGCGTGTCATGCCTTTTTATTCGGCTGGCACAATATCAATCACACAGGACAGGCCAACAGATCCAAGTTATTTGTTTAATCTGTCAAATGTAACAGAACAGGGTTTTACATATAGTAATTCATCAAAAAATTCAAAAATAACTGTTGTTAATGTTGCTTATTTTAATAATGAAACTCAAGAAATAGATTATGAAACGGTAGAAGATACTGCATTGCAGGCAAAGTATGGGGTTGTTACAAAAAATTTAAGNGGTTTTGCNACNACATCAAGGGGTCAGGCATCTCGTCTTGGGAAATGGTTTCTTTACACGCAATCCAATGAAGCTGAAATCGTAAACTTTACTACCACTCTTGAATCTGGTACTTTGGTAAGACCCGGTGCAGTGATAAATGTTGCTGATCCTTTGAGGGCAGGGGTCAGAAGGGGTGGCCGTATAAAAACAGGAGTATCAACAACACAGATAGTAGTAGATGATAAAAATAATACAGATTTAGTTTCTTCTAACGCAACATTATCTGTCATATTGTCAGACGGAAGTCTTGAAACAAAATCAATAAGTTCTATTACTGGAACAACTATTATTGTATCTTCTGCATTTTCATCAACACCACCATCAAACAGTGTCTGGGTTATTGAAGATACAACAGTTCAACTTCAGACCTTCAGAGTGATTGGTGTTACAGAAGTAAATCAGCTTGCTTATCAAATCACTGCGGTTGCACATAATTCGTCTAAATATGCAAACGTAGAAGATGGCACGACACTTGCCACAAGAACAATCACAAATCTTACATCAATAAAACCTTCTCCAAGTAACTTGCAAGGCTCTGAACAGATAGTAGTTTTAAATAATCGTGCTGTTTCTAAATTATTTATTCAATGGCAGCCTGTTTCTGGTGTTACAGAATACATGGTTCAATATAGATTTAAAAATGAAAATTTTATAACGGAAAGAATAACAAGGGCAGATTTTACAATTTTTGAAACACAACTTGGAACTTATCAAATTAGAGTTTTTAGTTACAATGCTCTCGGTAAACCAAGCACAACACCAGCAGAGACAACATTTACAACTATAGGTAAAACAGCTTTACCCGCAGATCCAAGCGGTTTGACTATAGAACCTGTCTCAGATCAATTTGTAAGATTAAGATTTAATCCAGCAACAGATGTTGACGTTTTACATGGTGGAACTGTATCTGTTAGGCACACCCCAAGCGTTGACCCAGCAGTTGCAACTTTTCAAAACTCTACAGAGATAATCCCAAAACTTGCTGGAAATATTACAGAAACACTTGTTCCAGCTTTGACTGGGACATATTCAATTAAATTCATTGATGACACTGGAAATAGGTCAAACAATGCAGCAAAAATAATAGTCACTCAGCCAAATCCACAACCGCACCAAATAGTACTTACAGAAAGAGAAGATACTGATTCACCTCCATTTCAAGGAAATAAGGTAAATACTTTTTATGATGCAACCTTTGATGGTTTGTTGTTAGATGGAACTTTATTATTTGATGATATTACGCAAAATATTGATGATTTATCCAACATAGATTTTGCTGGCCCAATAAACTCAAGCGGCACTTATGAGTTTCAAAATCAAGTTGATTTAGAAGCAATATTCAATCTCACATTAAAAAGAAGATTTGTTACCTCTGGTCTATTAGTTAATGATCTGATTGATTCAAGAACTGCCCTCATAGATACTTGGACTGAATTTGACGGAACACAAGCAGACGATGTNAACGCAAANCTTTTAGTTGCNACAACTNATATAGACCCNGCAACTTCAGTTTCTGCTAATTATGCATTATCAGCAGGTGTTATTACAATCACAAAAACAGATCATGGTTATTCTGTAGGAGATTTTGTTGTATGTGATTTTGCATCTGGCAATGCTGTAGATGGTAATTACGAAATTCAAACAGTGCCAAGTGCAAATACATTTACATTAAGCACAGATGCCAGTTTAAGTAATACTGGTGATAATCCTGTTACATATGGGGCAAACTTTACTCAATTCAATACTTTTGCAAACGGAGAATATACTGCTAGAGGTTTTAAATTTAAATGTGAATTAGAGTCAAATGACCCAGCACAAAATATAAATGTCACAGAACTTGGATTTGAAGCAAGTGTAAAACGAAGAACAGAAACTGTAAATAGTTCTATTGCTTCTGGAACTTCAGCCAAGACAGTAGTCTTCGGTTCACCCTTTTTCACAGGTACAGGATCGTTAGGCGGTTCAAATGCTTTTTTACCAACCATTGGAATAACTCTTGAAGGTGCTGTAACTGGTGATTATTTTAAAATTACATCAATTACAAGTACCCAATTTGTAATTGAAGTAAGAGATGCAAGCAATAATTTTAAAAATCTTAATTTTAGATATACTGCAATTGGGTTTGGTAAAGGAGGGTAAATATGTTTATATTTAAGTTATCAACTATCATATACTTATATAAAAAGGATTAACTGATGGCTACACATGATTACAATATTGCCAATCAATCTGGTGCCGCATTTCGTACTGATTTAAATAACGCCCTAGCTGCAATCGCAAGTAATAATTCAAATGCTACAAGTCCAGCAACTACCGTAGCCTATCAATGGTGGGCTGATACTAACGCTGGNGTNTTAAAGATAAGAAACTCANCTAATAACGCATGGATTCAACTTTTAAGACTTGATGGAACTATCACCATTGCGGACGGATCTGTAAGCAATCCCTCACTGGCNCTGAGAAACGACTTGGACACAGGGCTTTTCAGCGATCATGATGGAAGACTTAAGATCGCATCTGGTGGTGTAGAAAGATTAAAAATAGATGGTACAACAACTGTATTTAATGATACTGGTGCGGATACAGATTTTAGAATTGAAGGTGATACAGAGGTAAATTTATTCTATGTAGATGCTGGAAATGATCGTATTGGTATAAATTTATCAACTCCACAAAATCGTTTACATCAACATCAAGACACTTCAGGCTCTAACTACCATCAATTTACTAACACTACTACAGGAACCACAGCTACAGATGGAGCATTAGTTGGTATTGATGCAAATGAAAATGTAATTTTATGGAACCTAGAAAATCAACCTGTTCGGTTTGGAGTCAATAATGATGAAAAAATGCGTATAGGAACTAATGGTACATTGGTTTTAAATCATACTGCTAATGGAGATAATACTATTCATATTGGTATTACCTCTAATGATTCAGGAATTATACAAAAAGCTACAGGTAATCATTTTTCTACATTTACAGCTGATTCTAATAGGTCGGGCGCAAGTAACACTATTACAAGAATACTAGCAAACTGGAACGGAACTCCTGTTGCTGCAATGGCTTTGATAACTGGCAGTGACACTTCAAATAAAGATGACGGGGAGATTATTTTCCAAACATCAAGTGCAAATAATCTTTCAGAAAAAATGAGGCTAACAACAGATGGAAAGCTTCACCTTGGTACTACTACAAACAGATTAGGTGAAAAATTCCACGTCTTAGGGGCGGGAATGATGATATCAAGTGCAGAAGATACTAATATGTTGATATTTGGTAATTACAGTACAGCCAAAGGTTTACTAGGTGCATTTAGCAATATTAAATTTTGTTTTAGGCAAAATAATACAGACACCTTCAGTATGGTAGAAGATGGTCATATTATTTTTCACAGAAGTGCAACACAGAGGGTTGCTTTTGGTGCAGCGGACGGCACTAAATATGCAGGGTTTGGAAGGGCTGATGGTGCAGCACAAGATGTTGGTTTAAATTTCTTCACAACAACAAATGCTGGTACAACTTTCGTCAATCATTTTAGAATAGATCATAATGGTGATTTGTTTGGAACAGATACAAGCATAAGTTCAATATCTGATAGCAGAGTAAAAACAGATATAACTGACTACACTTATGATTTAGCAAAATTTAAACAATTCACACCTAAACAATTTAATTGGAAAAATCCAGAATATCATGGTGAAAAAACTTCGGTAAAAGGGTTTTTAGCACAAGATTTAGAAAGCATAGATACACAATGGGTCGGTTCGAGTTTTATAGAAAAAGATCACCCTGATTATGATTTGGTGGATAAAAGTAAAAATAGTCAAGATGAAGATGTTGGGGTTGCAAAAACATCAAAATTTGGCGAAAAAGATGCAATGTATATTTCTGTAATAAATCAAATGATAGGTAAAATTGAAACTTTAGAAACAAAAGTTGCTGCATTAGAAGCTGCTTAGTAATATTGGATAACTTATTTAAAATTTTATGGCAACACCACAAGAACTTTATGACGAAACAAAAACTCGTCTTGATTTAAATATTGCAAAGGCAGAGATGCTTCAGAAAGAAATAGATAAAAAAGTACAAGAAAAAAATCAATTGATTCAACCAATCATTGAAGATCAGGGTGCATTGAAACAACTAGAAAAACTTTTCGATTTTGCTTCACAAACTGCTGAAATAATAGAATCAAATTAAAATACAGTAAAACACTTATTATTATGGCTGTTACTTGGGACGTTGTTTCCTACGATGGAAATAAAACTGTAGATAGTTTATCTGATGTATTAACTACTGTTCACTGGACTGCAAGCGAATCTGAAACTGTTGGCAGTGGCGATTCTGCTGTTGTTCACACTGGTTCTAGATATGGTTCTATTGGTCTTGCTGAACCTGATTCTTCATCATTCATTGCATTAAATTCTGTCACAAAGGATAATCTTATTGCATGGGCCAAAGCTGCACTTGGTTCTGATGAAGTAACAGCAATCGAAGTAGATGTTACTGCACAGATAACAGAATCAAAAACACCAACTAATTTTTCTGGTTCACCTTCGTAGTCATATAAGACGTAATTAAATATAAAGGGGCTATTGTGGGTAAAATTATCAGCATTGATATAATAAGTCCATGACTAATCCCTTTTAAAATTGCTTCTTTTACCATGGCAAAAATCTCTCAAATATTATCTATTTTAAGTTTTATCATCAGCGCGTCAATGTTGGGCGCGGGGGTCTATGGATACATGATGGTAACGAGTGATGATTTTAAAGAAAAAATGATTCAACAAGTTATTGAAAAAATACCCTTACCAGAAGTTCCAAAATTACCAAAATCAACAGGAAACGTAATTCCATTTTAAATAGTTGACAACCTTATTTAATTATATTATAATTGGAATGTAAGAAACCAAGGAAACCAAAATGACTAAAACAATCACTATTAAAAACGCTTTAGTTCAAACAAGAAATCATAAAGAAATTACTTTTCAAGTATTAGAAGAAAAACCTTTTACACATAATGGAAACGAAAGAGTTCATTACAAATTAAGAAAATTAAATGGAAGAGTTAATTTTGTTGCTTGTAAATATGAAGACGGAGAATTTGGAATGATAACAAGATGTGGCTGATTTATCAGCCCCTTTTTTTTTATGGAAATACCAGAAATAAATATTCCAAACATACATATTCCAGAACCTATTGATATTGACCCGCCTATCGTCCTCGATACGCCTGTTTCTATTGATATGGGCGTTCCTGTCATTGACGCCCCTTGCGCTGTTGTACGCGATTCTATGACGGGTGGGAAAGATCATTTCAACAATGACCCCGATGGAAATGTTGCTTTATGCGATCACACCGCACCATTTTATTTTGCGCCTGATTATTCTCCATCTGCAAAAATAATTACACCAAAACAAAACACCACAACAGAAGCGCCAGAAATACCTGAAATAAAAACGCCAGAAATTCCAAAAACAAAAGAAAATAATAATAACGTAATTGAAGAAAAAGAAATTGATTGCCCTGCGAAAAATCAACAATTCAGGCTTAACGATGTAAGAAATGCAGAAGCGCAAGAAAAGGTTGTCGGGTTTGAAGTAATAGACGGAAAATGTGTCGAGATATGGGCTGAAACTGATTTTGTCGATAAATACCTTCCCTCGTCATCTGTAGTCGCCACGACCCTAGTGGTAACAATTGTCGCAACATCCGCCGCAACTGCTACGCCTTTTTTAACTAGACTTCTTAAACCAATATTTAAACAACTAATAAATCGCGCAAAAAAACTAATCGGAAAAAAAACAGGAACTAAATTCAGTTCTTCTTCTCGTTTGAAGAAACAGAAACTTCTTTCAAAGAATGTTGATGATTGATTAAAGTATTACTTGGATTCGTCAATTCGACATCTTCACATAATTTATAGTATTTAGTTCCTTTTTTCCAATTATAGCCCTTGGATAAAAGTTCGCCGCACGTTTTTAAACGTCCTAGTTCTAGCGCGTACATATTGTCGTTTATTCTTGCCTGAATTAAATCTGATTGTCTTTGTTGAGCTTCGCGGCATAATCTTACCGCTTTNCGATCAAGNGAAATATTCCAAGATAAACTGATTCCCGGCGAAATATTATATGTNTCTTTTTGNGCTGTTCTNATNGTTTTATANCCGATAATTTGGCCGGGGTTGTCGGGGTCGCCATCGCCTATTGTCACGCCNTTTGCATCTGTCGCGCCTTCTNNATCNNTNACTGAATATATNGGGTCAAGATAATAGTCTTGATAAGGTTTTGTAAATGAAGCCGATGAAGTNACGAAAGGTTGTATGACTAAAGTATCAGATTGACAGACTACAGTTTGACCNCCGACTTGNTTTTGAAATTGTCTTGTCGGCATATTCATTACCCCCAAATTCGTAACACTTCCAGANNNATTNNNTACNGGATTNTTTGTCATATTGGTATTNGCATAACTTGGAAACTGNACAGAAAAAAATAATATTGCGCCTGCTATCTTAAATTTTTTTATCATTGCGTAAANGTTGACGTTGATTCNGTTACAGATTGGACTTCAATGGTGCGNTCTATATGGACATAAGAATTTAGCCCCGGCCCAATATACGATTCGTGAAATTGCGTTGCCGCGCCCGCTGTTGATTGCTTCCATTGTGGTTTAGTAGATAAATTTATTCCTGTTGTTGTTGATGTAACGCCGTTAATTGTTTGTGTTGCCCCTGCAATCGCTTCAGGGCTAATTGAACCGCCTGCCGTGACCGCTTCGATGTTTGAACCGCCAGTTGTGTATTGGTAGCCGGTAGAGTAAGAATAAGATTGAATAATTTCTCTCGTACTTTGAGAACTGGTTGTTCGACTTATACTACTACCCGCAGAAAAATTTGGAATTACGGGAATTGCAAAACAAGAATTATTGAAAAATAATAAAAAACATATTATTTTTTTCATTGTCTATTAATAAAATATTTATACATTAATAACTGCAAAGTCCCAAAAATTATTACTGCAATTGAACACGCAACTATTGGTAAAAACATTATTCTATTTCGATAGAACTTGTTATTGAACCTGTCACGCTTGACCCTGCCGCGCCGGGGCTTAATGTTATAGTTCCGCCTGNNACAGAAGTGATTCCGATTGATTGCCCTGNANTNGANCCGCCTGAATATGTGATTGTGTCGCCTGTTACTGGTAAAGAAGAAACAACGCCAGAAGAAACACTTGCTGTTGTTACTACCGCATCCCCTTGAATAAAACTTTCGCTAAAAGAAGTTGCCGCGCCTGCCGTGGTTTGTGTGTAGCTTCCAGTTCCGTGTGTAGCGGCCACGCCTGTCAATACTGAACTATTATCAAGTGCGGGCGAATCAAGATGCCCCATTGTTCCCGCGGTAATTCCTGTCGAACTCATTGAATAGGTCGAGCCAATGCGCTTTGCCTGCGAATAGCTACCATCAACCACGCCTTGCGCAGACGCCGTAATTTTGTGAACATAACCCGCCTGTAAAGGCAAAGGGAGCAAAAATAAAACAAAAAATAATTTTTTCATTTGA
>FUFK010068882.1_pt1 | contig 15327 bp, 11 predicted proteins | sample 1021851 | NCBI WGS metagenome assembly FUFK01 (sample SAMEA51879418, study PRJEB19060) | metagenome | reverse complement strand
ACAATTGATATATTAGAAAGAGATTTTACAAATAAATATAATGAATATAGAGAAAGTTGCTTTGATCTTAGAAATACAAGAATAACTACAGCCATAAAATTAGATGAAAAAATAAATAATGAACTTCCACATTTAAAACTTGAAACAGCTAATTTTAAAACAGTTATTAGGGAGAAAATTGAATCTGAGTGGAATGAAAAAGGTGCAGACGAAATAATTTTTTATATAACAACCAATCCAAAGCAGGAATTAATGCCATTATCAAAAACTGTATCTGGTGGCGAACTTTCAAGATTTTTACTTGCAATAAAAGTTGTCCTAGCTAGCTCAAATCAATCTAATACGTTAATTTTTGATGAAGTTGATAGTGGAGTTGGTGGGAAGACAGCAGATGCTGTTGGCTTGAGGTTATTAAACTTAAGCCAATCAAATCAGGTTATAGTAATTACACATTCCCCACAAGTAGCAGCAAAAGGTCAGAATCATTTTTTAATAGAAAAGATTAACAATAATGACAAATTAACAACTACATGTAATTCAATTCCCCCCTCTGAAAGAATAAATGAAATTGCAAGAATGCTATCAGGTGAAACTATAACAGAAGAAGCAAAAGCAGCAGCTATGAAGTTATTAAATGGATAATTTTCANTNTGANNATAAAAAAAAGATNATTGAGAAAGAGTGGGCCGACCTAAATAGTAAGATAAAGAAGCATAACTACCTTTACCACGGATTAGATCAACCTGAAATTTCAGATTTAGAATACGATAAAATCAAATTAAGACTAATTAATCTAGAAAAGGAATATTCTTTTCTTGAAAATAGCAAAAGTATTTTAAATAAAGTTGGCTTTCAACCTTCATCCAATTTTAAAAAAGTTAAACATAAATTACCAATGCTTTCTCTTAATAATGCATTTAANGAACATGACGTGTTTGAATTTATAAATAGAATAAAAAGGTATCTTAATTTAAATGAAGGACAAGAGATTGAAATTTTCTCTGAACCTAAAATTGATGGTTTATCAATATCATTACGGTATATCAATGGTCTCTTTCAACAAGCAATCACCAGAGGAGATGGTGAATTTGGTGAAGATGTTACTGAGAATGTGAGAATGGTAGATAATATACCTAAAAGTTTAAAAAATAACTNTCCAAGTGAATTAGAGGTTCGGGGCGAAATCTTTATGGAAAAAAATGATTTCAAAACATTGAATGAATTAAATATTACAATTGGCGAAAAAGTTTTTTCAAATCCNAGAAATGCTGCAGCTGGTTCTATTCGCCAAAAAGATTCAAATATCACAAAAGGAAGAAATTTAAAATTTTTTGCCTATGCAATTGGTTTTTCATCATCTGAAATTGCTAAAAATCAATCAGAACTTTTATACATATTGAAAGTTTTAGGATTTAAAACCAATGAATTATCAAAGAAGACCAGGAATTTAAAAGAACTTTATGAAAATTTTAAAAATATTGAGATGCTTAGAGCTAATTTAGATTATGATATTGATGGTGTTGTACATAAAATTAATGATTTCAAATGGCAAGCTAGATTAGGAAATATTTCAAATTCTCCAAGATGGGCTATTGCACAAAAGTTAGCTTCTGAAAAAGCACAAACAAGGATAATTGCAATTGATGTTCAAGTTGGAAGGACAGGAGCAATCACACCAGTAGCTCGCTTAAGTCAAGTAACAGTTGGAGGAGTTGTAGTGTCAAATGCAACACTTCATAATGAAGACGAGATAAAAAGAAAAGACATTAGAGTTGGTGACTATGTNATTATTGAAAGNGCTGGTGATGTCATCCCACATATACTTGAAGTAATTAAAGAAAAGAGAAATGATAGTAGTCAAAAATATATTTTTCCTAAAGAATGTCCCTCATGCAAAGAACCATTAATAAAACCTGAAAAAGATGCAGTAATTCGTTGTGTAAATGAAAATAATTGTGAAAGCCAATTAATAGAAAAGATTAAGCATTTTATTTCTCGTGATGCAATGAACATTGAGGGCCTTGGTGAAAAACAAATTGAAAGTTTTTTCAAAAAAGGAATTCTTAAATCAATTTCAGATATTTATAATTTATCTAAATTTAGAAACAATCTTATAAAAGAAAAAGGCTATGGTGAAAAATCTATTGGAAATTTACTTGAGTCTATTGAAAATTCAAAAAATAGCTACCTTGATAAATTCATTTTTGGTCTTGGAATAAGGTATGTTGGAAAGAAAACATCTAAAATACTTGCATCAAATTTTAACTCGATTAAAGAGATTATAGACAATTTTGATGAAACTATTGATCAAAATGGGCCAGATAAAATATTAGAAATTGATCAAATAGGAGAAAAGAGTTTAAGAGAACTAAAAGTCTATTTTAGTAATAAATTCAATATAAATTTAATAAATAATTTGCTTAACTATTTGAACCCTAAACCGCTTGAGAAAACAAAAGTTGAAGGAAAATTATCGGGTAAGAAAATAGTTTTCACAGGAACATTAAGAAGCATATCTCGCGCTGAAGCAAAAAACATTGCTGAAAATAATGGAGGGATTGTTATAAATTCAATTTCTAAAAACGTAGACTACCTAATAGTAGGTGAGAGCCCAGGCTCAAAAAAAAATAAAGCACTTGAAATAGGAATTAAAATTTTGTCTGAGGATGAATGGCTTTCTCTAATAAATAGCTAAATTATATTTTTTTTGTTTTGTTTCTTAACCACTTTCTGACGTCTTGAGAAAGGAAATTTTTCAATTTATGAAAAACTGTTTCGTGATAATCATTTAACCAATGAACTTCTTTCTTATCTAATAAATCCTTATTAATGAGTGTATTTTCAAAATGACAAAAACTTACTGTTTCAAAACAAAAGAATTTGTTATGAATAGAATTAGAAAATTTCTTAACTAATATCAAGTTTTCCAATCTAATACCAAATTTCCGAGGTATATAGAAACCAGGTTCATTTGAAAGAAGTTGCCCTATCATTAAAACTGAATCTGAGTTCTTAGATATAGTTGGNGGAAATTCATGAACACCTAAACAATAACCTACCCCATGGCCTGTTCCGTGATTGTAGTCCATACCTTGTTCCCACAAAGCTTTTCTTGTAATTGCATCAATTTCACTTCCACGTGCATCTGTTCTAAAAACTAATTTCGCCAAGCTTATATGGGCTTTTAAAACATAAGTGTAGTAATCAATTATTTGACTAGATTGCTTTTCAAATGCAACAGTCCGTGTAATGTCTGTTGTTCCATTGAAATATTGGCCACCACTATCAATTAAAAATAATTTTTTTGTATCAATTATTTTTGATTTTTTTTCATCTGGCCTGTAATGAATTATGGCTCCATTACTGCCTGTAGCTGCAATTGTTGGGAAACTTTCACAAATAAAATTTTTATTTTCAGCCCTAAAATTTTTTAACTTTTCTGAAGCGTCATACTCAGTAATTTTTTGTTTTTTAATATTATTTTCAATCCAGTAAAAAAAATTAGCTAGGGCAACTCCATCTGCTATATGGCAACGTCTAATGTGCTGTATTTCTTTATTATGTTTGATAGTAGCCTTCTCTTGCAGGAATGAGAAACTATTTTCTACTTTTGCACTTATATGTTTTAACTTATTGTAAATAATTGATGGGCAATTTTTGTTGTTTATTGCAACATTTTTATTCTTAAATTTAGATAAATATTGCTCCAGTTTATAAAATAAATGATTACGAAGATTATCTTTGATATATTTTATATCACATTGAGAAAAAATGTTTAAATCACCATTTTTTTCTACTACTAAAAATCCTAAAAAAAATGGTGTATATTTTAGGTTATTCCCTCTAATGTTAAGAAGCCAACAAACTTGATTAGGTTGGGTAATTATTAATGCATCAAGGTCTCTCAACTGCATTTCAGCCAATAAGTCATTTACTTTATTTTTTGCGTTAACTGCAAAATAATTATCTTTCCACCTTACTGGTTCTTTCTGAGTAATCTTTGGTCTATTTATCCATACCTGATCAACTAAATTTTTTTTATCTAACTTTATTGCTATATCTTTGATTTTAACTTGTTCACTCAATTTTTGAAATGTACTTGCAGTAACTAGCCATGGATCAAAGCCAATATTCTGACCTGCGCTTAAATGATCTGTAACCCAATCTATCCAGTTATTTGAATGCAATGGATGTATTTCCCAAGATTTATTTAATTGCATTCTAGCTTGGAGTGTGTACCGTCCATCAGTAAATAAAATAGCTTTTTTCAAAGTAATAACAGCAATTCCTGCAGAACCAGTAAAACCAGATAATAATTTTAATCTTGCATCATAATCAGGAACCTCTTCTCCACCAAACATATCACTTCTAGGCTGTATATAAGCATCTAGATGATTTAGCTTTAAAGCATTACGAAATTTACTAAGATAGGTATTTTGTTTCATTATGTTTGACTTCTTTTTTTAAAATTATTGTTACCCAACCAGATATAGATATTTTCTTATTTAAAATAATATTGAAATTTCTAAATTTACTTAAAATTATTTTTGATTGATAGTCTAGAATACCTGAAAGAACTAAGTAACCATTTTTTTTAATTTTCTTTTCTATATATTTTGCAAGCAAGCTTAGTTCTGACGTAATTATATTAGCTACAACTAAATCAAACTCTGATTTATATTTAAGATTCAAATTTGTTTTTGGATGAATTAGTTCAAATCTAATTTTGCTTTTAAGATTGTTGTTTTTGATATTTTTTCTTGATCTTATTATTGATGTTTTATCAATATCTACTCCATATATTTGAGCATTTTTCCAATATTTAGATGCACATATTGATAGTATTCCAGATCCACTACCTATATCTAAAAATGAATTTATTTTTATTTTTTTATTTAAAAATTTGATGGCTTTTATGCAGCCTTCAGTAGTTGGATGTGCGCCTGATCCGAATGCATCTGATGAATTTAATCTAATTTTATGTTTCTTATATTTAATATGATCTTTAAAATGATCGCCATAAAAAATAAAATCATTATATTCAACTGGCAAAAATAATTTAAAATTTTCATGTAACCAATCAATACCACTAATATTACTTACTTTGATTTTAATCTTTTTTTTAAGTTTGTAATTTTCTGTACTTGAATTATTGAAAATCAAATTCAAAAATATCTCTTCAGTAACGTATTTATTTAAGTAAACTTTGTACTCAAAAATATTATTGCTTTCAGAATATGAAATCGCTTGAAAATTATTTAAATTCTCAATTAAATTAATTGCTTTATTATCTAATTTTTTTGTTTCAAACTCTAATAGCCAACAAGCCATTATTATTGTTTTTTTACAAAATTAGCTTGTATTTTTTTATGCCCTGCATTGTCAAACTTAATATCTAGTTTATCATCATTGATATTTATAACATTTCCCATTCCAAATTTTACATGGAAAACCCTGTCACCTTTTATAAATTTATTTATTTGAAAATTATTTTCAGAATTTTTTGGTAATTGAGATAAATTTTTATCTTTGACATTATTTATTTGAAGTTCTGACATTCTTTTCCAGCCAGGTCCGTAGCCTTGATTTTTAAATTTTTGAGTATAATCATATGAAACATTTTCATCATATAAAGAGTATGCTGAATAATCATTAGCNTCAATCTTATTAGCTATATCTTTTGGCAATTCTTTTAGAAAGCGTGAAGGTAAGGATGACATCCATATTCCGTTAATTCTTCTATTTGAAGCATATGAAAGGAATAGTTCTTTCTTTGCTCGCGTTATGCCAACATAAGCTAACCTTCTCTCTTCCTCTAGACCATCTTCACCCCCCTCCTCTAAACTCCTAAATGAAGGGAAAAGACCATCTTCCCATCCTGGTAAAAAAATTACCTGGTATTCACTTCCTTTTGCTGCATGAAGTGTCATTAAAGTCACTTCACCGAGTTCATTACCCGCGTCATTATCAGTCATAAGGGAGACGTGCTGAAGGAAGCCTTCTAAGGTATCAAACTCAGATATTACTTCTAATAATTCTTTTAGATTGTTAATTCTTGTTTCAGCCTCTTCTGATTTTTCATTTTCCCACATTTCATAATATGTTGACTCTTCTAATACCTGATCAAGAATATCCATCGGCTTTTTTTCATTCTTTAGAAGCTTCCATTTTTTAATTTGATTTATAAATTGAGCAATTTTTTCTACTGTACGATTATTAAAAATTTCAGAGTTAACTATATTTTCAGCAGAATGAAAAAGTTGCATGTCATTTTGTCTTCCATACTCTGAAAGTTTTTTAATTGTTGTAGGGCCAATACCTCTTCGTGGAGTATTAATAATACGTTCAAATGCAAGATCATCTAATGGATTACAAAGAACTCTGACATATGCTATCGCATCCCTTATTTCTTGACGATCATAAAATTTAGTACCAATAACCCTGTAAGGCAATCCTATTGAAATAAATCGTTCCTCGATGGCTCTGAGCAATGAAAAAGTCCTTACTAAAACAGCAATTTCAGTGAGATGAACTTTATCTCTTATTTTATCTTCAATTATCTCTCCAATTTTTCTAGCTTCGTCAGAGCTATCATAAGAGTTAAAAATTTCCACATCCTGATCACTATTGTTTTCAGTCCAAAGATCTTTACCAAGTCTATTTGTATTATTTTTTATTAAACAATTTGCAACATCTAGAATTTTATTAGTGGATCTGTAATTTTGCTCAAGTCTTATAACTTTTGAGTTTTCAAAGTCATTGGAAAAGTTCAGAATATTTTTTACTTCAGCGCCTCTCCATCCATAAATAGATTGGTCATCATCTCCTACGCAACAAATATTATTATGCTTAGAGCAAAGTAATCTTATCCATAAATATTGAGCAGTATTAGTGTCTTGATATTCATCAATAAGAATATGTGTGATTTTAGATTGCCATTTTGAAAGAACATCGCTGTTCATTCGAAGAAGCTCCAATGGATGCACAAGTAAATCTCCAAAATCTACGCAATTACTCTTTAAAAGTCTTTCCTGATATTCAATATAAATGTCTTTGATTAATCCATTTGAATATTGAAAAATATGTTTGTCTGTAATTTTACTTGGAGTTAATCCCTTATCTTTCCAACTACTTATAATATTTAAAAAGAATTTAGCTGGCCATCTTTTATCATCAACATTTTTTGCACTTATAATTTGTTTCAAAAGTTTAACTTGATCTTCAACATCAATTATAGTGAAGTTACTTTTTAAACCAATGAGTTCACAGTGCTGTCTAAGCATTCTTGCACCTAAAGAATGAAACGTACCCATTAGAACTTGCTCAGAGGAAGGGCCTATTATTCTCCCAACGCGTTCTTTCATCTCTCTTGCAGCTTTATTGGTAAATGTAACTGCCATGATATTCCAAGGCTTTGATTTGCCAGTAACTAATAAATGAGCAATTCTTGTCGTTAAAACTCTAGTNTTTCCTGTGCCAGCACCAGAGAGAACTAATACTGGACCGTCAAGCGTTTCTACNGCAATNCGTTGCTGTTTATTTAAACCTTGAAGATAATTATATTGATCTGAATGGAGCATTTTAAGATATTGAGAAAATTTAAACTGTCTTTGAAAAAGGATATNATTACATTGTATATTAATCCTAAATTACTTGTAATAAATTTTCTATATATTAAGTTTTATTTATGCAATTTTCTTTATTAAAAAAAATATTAATATTATTATCGCTGGTTTTCTTTTCTTCATGTAGCCTAAATAATACTAATAACTTGTCAAATGCTTGGGACCCAATTGAACCTGTAAACAGAGCTGTTTTTTCATTTAATATGTTTGTTGACACTTATACTCTAGAACCAATTGCAAAAGCTTATGATTATGTTATGCCAGAATTTGCGACAAACGCATTAAGCAATCATTTTGATTGGATTAAAACTCCTCTGAGTGCATTCAACTCTTTGCTTCAAGGCAAGGGTGATGAGGCTTTTGATTCGATTACTAACTTTAGTGTAAATATATTAACACTAGGATTTTATGATCTTACAGGGAACAAAGGAATTAAGGTTGCTGAAGATTTTGATCAAACTTTAGGTGTTTATAAAATTGGAACAGGTCCGTATATTATGATCCCTTTTCTTGGTCCAAGTACGTTTAGAGGTATGGCTGGGACAATTTTAGACGGACTTATTGATCCATTAAATCTCTTAGGCACAGAAAGAGTTGTTAGGTTAAATTCTACGGAACTCCCTATAAAAGCTGTTAANACAAGAGCAGAATATATGGAACAAATTAACGATCTAAAGTATAATAGCCTTGACGCATATGCAGTATTTAGATCTGTTTACTTTCAAAAATTGCAATCTGATACNAATGATGTACTTTCAAATGATAATAATACGGATTTAAATAGTGGCGCAGTAGATGCTTTCTTTATTCAAAATCAGTAAAAAATCTTTTATTTTATCTGTTTATTTTCTTGTAGCTTTCTTATTTACATCAGTAACATTTACAAACGTAAAAGCTGATACAAAATTGTTTAATGAGGCTAAATATCATGTTGAAACAATGATGGAAGATATACAGTTTTTACTTGANGTAGGTAAAACTGATGCAGATCAAGGTAGGATATTATTAACTAAACTGCTTGATAAATATTTTGACTCTCTTCAAATTGCAAAATTTTCGTCAATGCCAGCATGGAGAAAAGCAACAACCGTAGAAAAGGAAGAATTTATTACCCTATTTGAAAAATATCTAGTTAATTTAGCAGCAAAGAGATTTGATGAATTTAAAGATGTTGAATATATAATTTCTAAAATTGAAAAGAGAGGTAGCAAGATGCTTCTTGTTGACGGCCACATAAAAGCGCCTGGAAATAAAAGAGATAATACTCAAGTAGCTTGGCGGTTATTTTTGAATGAAGAAAATAAAATGAGAATTATAGATATAGAAATTGCAAAAATATCTATGATAGTTGCACAAAACGATGAATTTACTTCTATTATAAGAAATAATAAAGGTAAATTCTCATCATTAATTGATGTCTTAAAGAAAGAATTATNTAATTAATANNNGTTTNTTATCTTGAAATAGGTTTGTACTTTATTCTTGTAGGCTCATTGGTATCTGCACCTAAACGTAATTTTTTATCTTGTTCATATGCTTGATAATTGCCCTCAAACCATTCAACATGACTATTACCCTCAAAAGCAAGTATATGTGTTGCTACTCTATCTAAAAACCACCTATCATGACTTATTATCACGGCGCATCCAGGAAACTCTAATAAAGCATTTTCTAAAGACCTTAAAGTATCAACATCTAGATCATTTGTAGGTTCGTCTAAAAGCAAAAGATTTGCTCCCATTTTTAAAACTTTAGCCAAGTGTACTCTATTTCTTTCCCCACCAGAAAGCTGATTAACTCTTTTTTGCTGGTCGGNACTTTTGAAATTAAATAAACCTGCGTATGCCCTAGAATTCATTTTTATTGAACCAATTTCAATTTCATCTAAACCATCAGATATTTCTTCCCATACAGTTTTATTTCCATCTAGATTATCACGCGACTGATCAACGTATCCAATTTTGACTGTTTCACCTACNCTTATACTTCCATTATCAGGTTCTTCTTGGCCTGTAAGTAATTTAAAAAGAGTTGTTTTACCAGCTCCATTAGGACCAATAATTCCAACAATTCCAGCAGGCGGTAAATTAAATGTTAAGTTTTCAAATAACANTTTATTTTCATAAGACTTTGTNAGATTTTTTGATTCTATAACAATATTCCCCAAACGAGGTCCTGAAGGAATTGAGATTTGATTAATCTGATCTCTTTTTTCATTATTTTTTTTAAATAATTCATCATAAGCATTTAACCTAGCTTTTGATTTAGCTTGTCTAGCTTTTGGAGCAGATTTTACCCATTCTAATTCTTCNGAAAGTGTCTTTTGTCTTGCTATTTCAGTTTTGCCTTCTAATTCTAGACGTTTTTCTTTTTGCTCTAACCAGCCTGAGTAATTACCTTTGTAAGGAATTCCATTTCCTCTATCTAATTCTAATATCCATCCTGCAACCTCATCTAAAAAATATCTGTCATGTGTAACTGTAATAACAGTATTCTTAAAGTCATGAAGAAAACGCTGCAGCCATGATACAGTTTCTGCGTCAAGATGATTAGTAGGCTCATCCAATAACAATATATCTGGTGAAGACAACAATAATTTGCAAAGAGCTATTCTTCTCTTTTCCCCACCGGATAAATTATTAACAGATGAATTACTAGGTGGCAGTCTTAAAGCGTCCATGGCTATTTCAGCTTTTCTNTCTAAATCCCATGCATCAAGAGCATCAATTTTTTCTTGTAATTCTGCTTGCTTATTAATTAATTCATTCATTTCTTCATCAGTTACAACTTCTGAAAATTTTGCACTGACAGTATTAAATTCATCTACTAATTGTTTTGCCTCACCTAATCCTGACATCACATTCTCAACTACATTATACTCTTCATTTAATATAGGTTCTTGAGGAAGATACCCTATTGAAAATCCTTCAGCTGGCCACGCCTCACCAGAAAATTCTTTATCAATGCCAGCAATTATTTTCATAAGGCTAGATTTTCCAGATCCATTAATGCCTAGAACTCCAATTTTAGCTCCCGGAAGAAATGAAAGATTTATGTTCTTTAAAACCTCTTTCCCTCCTGGGTAAACTTTCTTTAATTGCTGAATTGTGTAAACATATTGAACTGACATCGAAAACCTTTAAATATTATTTTAATTTATTGAACTTAACTACATTTGAATTTTGTAGTTTAATTATTTTAATTTTATTATTTTTAGTAATAGTAATCAAAGAAGAAGATAAGTTATCTTCTNAAAATATTAATATATTTTCATTATCCAAAGCAATAGACTTAATTGATTTAATATTAGGTAATTCTAAAATGTATTCAGAGTGAAAGTCATCTGANGTATTAGTAAATTCAGTATTATTCTTATTTAAGTCTCCTCTTAAAATCTTAAATACTATAATGGAAATCATTGAAAAGATTGCCAATCCAAGAACTATAACGANAACTTTTAAAAAATTAATATTTAGTCTAGGGTATAGTTCAGCTGATTTATTTTGGTCATTGGTTTTTTTGTTGTTCATATGAATTATATTCCTCAAACTTAAATATTATTAGCAAAAGTATTAGTATTATTGAAGTTATATTTNAGAGATAATAAATGAAAAAGGTTTTTGAATTTATTTGTAAAATTAGTGAATCTGGAAAACGATTNGATATTTTTCTTTTTGAAAAAATAAATGATAATACNAATGAAATACTATCTCGAAACAGNATAAAATCATTGATTGAAAATCAATGTGTTGAAAAAGACAACNAAGTTATCACTTCACCGTCAGTAAAAACAATTTCAAACTCAAAATATAGAATAAATGTTCCACCACCCATATCAGCCAAACCTGAACCACAAAATATTCCTTTAGACATAATCTACGAAGACCAAGACATAATAGTTGTAAACAAACCTGCTGGAATGGTCGTGCATCCAGGTTTTGGGAACCAGGATCAAACACTTGTTAATGCTCTTCTTTATCATTGTAAAGGTACTTTATCTGGAATTGGAGGAGTTACAAGACCAGGCATAGTTCACAGAATAGATAAAGACACATCAGGTATATTAGTTTCAGCTAAAAATGATTATTCACATTTAAAACTATCTAATCAATTTAAAGAACATTCTATAACAAGATCTTATCTGGCTATTGTTTGGGGTGTAATTAATAAGAAAGGCGTTATTGAAAATAATATTTCTAGGCACCCCTATAATAGGAAAAAAATGCATATAAGTAAAAATGGAAAACTTGGAATTACACATTGGAAGTTAAAGCAAAATTTCTCAAATATTGCCTCTCTTATTGAATGCAATTTAAAAACAGGNAGAACACATCAAATTAGAGTCCAATTTGCGAATAACGGCAATCATCTAATAGGAGATAAAGTTTATTATAATCCAAAAACTAAGAAACGTTATTTAAATAAAAAAAATCAAAATATTTTTAATTTATTAAAAAGTTTCCCCAGACAAGCTCTACACGCAAAACATCTTAGTTTTTTTCATCCAACTACTAATGAAAAAATGTCATTTGAAAGTGAATTACCAGATGACATTAATAACCTTATAAGTAATTTTATTTAACTCTTGTAATATAATGTTGGGATAACTATATAAANATTATGAAAANCAATACGATACCATCAATTTCCAATGAGGGCAATCTATCCTCTTATATGGAGCAAATTAAGAAATTTCCTCTTTTAGAAGCAAAAGAAGAATACATGCTAGCAAAAGCTTGGAAAAATCAAGGTGACGTTAAAGCAGCTCATAAATTAGTTACAAGTCATTTAAGGCTAGTGGCTAAGATTGCATCTGGATATCGTGGATATGGATTACCATTGTCAGATCTTATTTCTGAGGGAAATATAGGAATGATGCATGCAGTTAAGAGATTTGAACCTGAAAAAGGTTTTAGATTAGCCACTTATGCAATGTGGTGGATTAAAGCTTCAATACAAGAATATATCTTAAGATCATGGTCACTTGTTAAAATTGGTACAACAGCTGCGCAAAAAAAACTTTTTTTTAATTTAAAAAAAATTAAGTCAAAAATCTCTGCAATAGAAGACGGTGATTTAACTCCCGATCAAGTTGATAAAATTGCTACTGAGTTAAGCGTGCCTCATAAAGAAGTTATTTCAATGAATAGAAGAATTTCTGGTTCAGACTACTCTTTAAATTCCCCTGTGACAGATGATAGTAGTGGAGAATGGCAAGATTGGTTNGAAGATGATACACAAAANCAAGAAGCAAGTTTCGCCGATACAGAAGAATATTTAATTAAAAAAAATATACTTTCTGATTCTTTGGAATATTTAAACGAAAGAGAAAGAGATATTATATCTGAAAGGCAATTAAGTGAAAATCCTCTTACTTTAGAAGAGTTAAGTAATAGATATGGTGTAAGCAGAGAAAGAATTAGACAAATTGAAGCNAAGGCATTCGAAAAATTACAAACTAAAATGACTGAAAAAGCTAAAGATATAAATCTTTTGCAATATAATTAATTAAAAATATTCTCCAATATAATCGTATCTTCTCTTNTTGGGCTTGTAGAAATTATATTTATTTTACATTGNATTAGACTTTCNAATCTTTTTATGTATTTAATTGCATTTGCAGGCAATTTATCAAAATCACTTATTCCTTCAGTTTTCATATTCCANCCTTCAATAATTTCATAATTTGGTTCAATTTTATTTTGATCTATTTGACAAGAAGGAAAATAATTTATTTCTTTGTCTCCAATTTTATATGATGTGCATACTTTCAATTCATCAAATTTGTCCAATACATCTAACTTTGTTAACGCAATAGATGAAATGCCTGAAATTTTNATAGCTTGTTTAACCATAACAGCGTCAAACCAACCACACCTNCTCTTACGACCAGTAACAGTNCCAAACTCATGTCCTAATTCGCCAAGTTTATTTCCAATCTCATTTTTTTGTTCAGTTGGAAATGGACCTGATCCAACTCTGGTGGTGTATGCTTTTGTTATACCTAATACTTTACTAATATTTAATAATCCAAAACCTGATCCGCTAGCAGCATTACCTGAAACTGTNGAAGAGGACGTTACAAATGGATATGTTCCATGATCAACGTCAAGCATAGTNCCTTGAGCACCTTCAAATAAAATTCTTTTACCTTTCAAATTATAGTTATCAAGGGTAACCCAGGTTTCATCAGCAAATTCCAAAACATACTGAGATATATCAAGTATATTTGCNANAATATTTTCTGGATCTAAAGTCTCAAAATTTTGTGCTTTGAGCCAAATATTATGGTGATTCAAAAGTTTGTTAACTTTTTCCTTAAGTAGACTTTTATCTTTTAAATCNGAAACCCTTATGGCCCTTCTTGCAACCTTATCCTCNTATGCAGGTCCAATACCTCTTCCAGTTGTACCAATTTTAGAGTCACCTCTTTGGATTTCACGTGCTTTATCAATTTGAGAATGAATTGGTAATATTAATGGAGCAGAGTTTGAAATTTTCAAATTTTCACTCGAAATTTTGATACCTGTTTTTTTTATAGCCTCTATTTCATCTAACAGTGCCCATGGATCTATTACAACCCCATTTCCTATTACAGAAATTTTATCTTGTCTTACAATACCAGAAGGTAATATAGACAATTTGTAAGTTTTTCCATTAATTACAAGAGTATGGCCTGCATTATGGCCTCCCTGAAACCTTACAATTACATCAGCATTTTCTGACAGGTAATCAACNATCTTNCCCTTACCTTCATCTCCCCACTGACTTCCAACAACTACTATATTGCTCACATATTTACCTATCAATCCTTTCACAATCAAAATAAAACAAAAAGAGTATTTTCAAAAACTCAAAAATTCATGCTATCGACCCTAACAACATGTTCTAGGTTACTGATAGATTCTATAATCATTTTATTTACTTTCTGATCAACTGCAATTAAAGCGACAGCNTCNCCAGAGTTTTCTCTTCTTCCTAAATGAAAAGAGGCAATATTAATATCTTTTTCTGCAAGCAAAGTACCAATGGATCCAATAAACCCAGGCTTATCATAGTTCCTAACATAAAGCATATTTGTAAAAAAATTTGCTTCTATTGGGATCCCTTGAACTTCTGTAATTCTTGGAATTTTACCACCTATTAAAGTTCCTGAAATTTTACGCGATTTANTTTCATAATTTACTGTAACAGTTATTAAATTCTGATAATCACATTTTCTATCATGATTAATTGTAGAAATTTCAAGTCCTTTCTGCTTTGCAATTTGAATGGAATTAATAATGTTTACTGTGTCAATATGACTTTTAAATATACCACAGAATACAGAAGATAAAATAGATGAACTATTTATCTCCGAAGCTTTACCATCAAACTCTATTTTNACAGAAATAATATTTTGNTCACCTACATTAACTTGTCCTAAAAAACTTCCTAATAATTCTGAAAGTTTTGCATATGGTTTTATGATGGGAGCTTCATCAGCGCTAATTGAAGGTGTATTTAAGGAGTTTATTATGGCTCCTTTTAATAAATAATCAGAAATTTGCTCAGCTATCTGATTTGCAACTTTTTCCTGAGCTTCAAGAGTACTCGCGCCTAAATGAGGAGTTAAAATAGTATTAGGAGTTTTAAATAAAACATTAGATACAGCAGGTTCTTTTTCAAAGACGTCTATTGCTGCGCCATGAATATGATTGGA
>FUFK010050624.1_pt1 | contig 15328 bp, 23 predicted proteins | sample 1021851 | NCBI WGS metagenome assembly FUFK01 (sample SAMEA51879418, study PRJEB19060) | metagenome | reverse complement strand
TCAATGAAGATGGTCACCGTGCTTCCGTCATCTCGAAAAGTAAAGCAATGCCAAACATTTCTTTTTATTATTCCGCTTGCAATTCCCGTTCCTCCATTAGTTCCATCAGCACCCACATTGTAGATGTATGTGATCCCATCTACACCAGAACCTCCTCTACGAATTGTTAATTCCTGATTGTCAGAACTTTTACCGCACAAATTCCCCTCGTAAAAACTTACTGCGGATGAATCTATCATAAACCATGAAGCTATGGTTTTCGTTCCAGTTAGGTTAATTGTTGATGTTAAGTCGATATAATCTCCAGCACCATCAAATGTTAGTGCATATCGGTTTGAATACGCACCACCCCCACCGCCACCACTAGGTTTGGCGATTCCTGCAAAGCTAGGAAGTATGATACTCATTAGGATGCGGTGTCTCCTGCGAGAACGAATACATCGGCTACGCAACTAATTAAACTTACGACTGCATATTGTCCTGCGGTCTTTTCGTGAGACTGACGATTGTAGAGTGTAGAACTTGGGTGCAAAAAAGTGATTTGCCCTGCTCCGTACTGAATTATCGTGCAGGTGAATCCAAGACCTAATCCGGTGGGTAATGTAACATTAATTGCTGATCCGCTGGTAAATTTTACAATCTTACCAAGGTCACTTGCTTGAAGCGTATAGGATGTGCCTGTCTGCTCATTGACGCTTGCGTCAAAGTTACTTAATGCATTTCCGCCTAAGTCAACTCCGCCACCTGAGCCGACTGCAATAACATTGTTATTGCCAGTACCTACCGTCTTTGTGGATGCGTCTCCTAGACTGCCAAGCAAGTTACTGACGGTAATCTTTTTGGTTTCTGCGGAGCCTCCTGGGTTGTCCACTATTGCTAATATATCAGCACTATCGGGGGTTGCCGAAAGTGCGTTGAGTTCTGTTATCTTCTTCGTAGCCATTTTATTTTAAGTTGAGATTGAAATGTTATCTTCTGTATTTATATTTTCATCCGCCTCAGTTGTTAAAAGAGGTGGTACATTGTATCGTAAGTAAGCACCTGCTTCGGTGAATAAAAAGTCTCCTGCTTCGGTTAATAATGTTAAATCTGGATTAGATGAAATACCACTTGCGGTATGAGCGCGAGCCGCAGTAACATTTAAATCGAGAGTTAATGCCATATTACATCTTGTAGGCTATTACCGCACCACTTGTTAAAGTAATTCCGGTAATTCTGCCATAGATTGCGGTGTTAGCGGATAATGTGGTTGCATCCTGTCCAGTGCAAATATCCGCAATGTTGTCGATGTTACTGGTCAAGCTTGCCAAGACGGTGTCTTCGGTTGCTACGATGCAAAAAAAGTCGCCTGTGTGGGCCGCAGTATCATTTATATATTGGCCTCCATTGAGACCTAATCCTCTATATTCGTTTGCCATATCTTATAATCCTATTGGTGAAGTGGTTCCGTATGTGATGAAATTCATGTAACTTTGTTGTCCTTGTTGTCGTTCTAGCTTATCAAGCTCAGTCATTATGACTGCTTCAGCTTGATTCTGTATTGCGTTTGATTTATCGAATTGACCATCGGTGGCTAAGTAATCGGAGTATGCTCCTAGAACTGCATACTCCGAGAAAATGTAAGGGAACTCTTCCCCTGCTGAATAACCAGGATATGGGGCGCGATACAATACATAGACGGGTGCGGTACTGGAGCGTTTTACCAATACTGCCTGTCCAAAGTCAGAGGTGCTGGAAGACGAAAATTCTAAACGATATGCTAACTCGCGGGTATTACCAACTTCATAGGGATCATTCTCCGTAATTCTAAGAATCTCACCTATGGTATTACCCATTTCTAAAACTGCAATGATGGTAGCTTCCGCAGTTGCTCCAGTCCCCGATCCGCCTGTTATGGAGACGGTTGGAGCTGATGTATAACCTGTGCCATGATTGGTTACTGCGGCACCATTGACCTCGTTGTCTGCGTTTGTGGTAAGGGTTGCAGCGGCATTTGATCCACCACCACCCGAAAATGATGCTGTTGGGGTGCCAGTATACCCGCTTCCCCCACTTGTAATATTTACATTCCTTACCTGGATATCTGGGATCTTCTGCTCAAAACGGATAGTATCGGGCCACCTGGCTCGTTCCCATGCCAAGCGTCCAAATCGATTAAAGCTACGAATGGCGGCATTTGTCTCAGCGGTCAGAAAGGAATTTACCCCAACTAAATGAGTTAGGTTCGTTACCATTTCATTTACGCCAATCGTTCTCATGCCAAACTTGGTTTATTAAAGGATGGTTTTGTGAATGATTTAGCTTTGAAAGATGGATTATCGCGGAAGAACTCATTAACAAAACTTTTGTCCCCCCAACATCCACGCTCCGATTGTAACCAACGGAAATATTCACGGGCAGGTATAGTACCTTTGAGTTGACCAAGTCCTTCAGTCTTGGCTACGCCCATTTCTTGATTCTCCTTGAGTGCCATCTGCTCACGCATGGATGCCTCATGTTTTTCTAGGTCAACCTCGTAACGCAAGTAACGGTCAAGGTTCTTCATGAACTTTGTACCGTTGCCTTTCCCTTCAGACTTCCACTTTGGTAAGAATATATCCGCCATCTTAAATTGATTGATTCACTCTAGGGAGGTCTGCTAGGCAGACCCCCCACGATGAGTGAATGATATGATTATGCGAATCGACCGAGATCGAAAATGCGAAGTCCGATAACTACTTTACCTGCGGTTAAGTTTGCAGTCGTACCACCGAATTTATAATAAACGGTAGCATCAGATTGAGTTAATCCGACTGGAAGAGATCCAGCTTTAACCGTGGTGGTACCTGCGTTTTGCGCGAATGAATCTCCAGTATTAGCTACTGGTGCAGACATTGCATCAACATCTAAATTGTCGATGAACTCATCTGGATCACCCTCGGTGGTGCCGACATCAAGAGTGATATCGGTTGTTCCGGCAAGTGCTTCGGCTTCAAAAACCATAGCAACATCAACGCCTCCCCCTGCGGGGATGGTAGCAAATGCGGTTGCGGTAGTTCCTGCTGATTGGATGTCTTCAAAAGTAAGTGTAATTACTTCTGTAAAATCACCCATTAATTCGTTGTTAGATAATTGGTTTCCCATGTTTATTTTCTCCTAAGTCGTTAAGGATTAGTTGAAGTAACCGTGTGCTTTTGGGCTGTGAACCGCAAGTCCTGCAATTACATCACAAAAACCTCTGCGACCCCCACCTTGATTCTCAAGCTCAGAGTTGGACTCGGCTTTAAGAGTGTGGATTGCTACATAGTCAGGATCGATGAGAAGACCTGCATCGCCGTCGATGGTAGCACTACCGGAAGTCCTGTTAAGCAAGGTGCTTGGCAGGATATTTACAACCCCAAAGTCACCTTCGTATACTGAAACTGAAAGAGTGATCTTCTTGCTCTCTGCGGGTTGGGTTACTTGATAAGCAAATCCGGCACCTCCTGCTTGACGCGAGAAGTCACTGATTTCTTTTTTCAAGGTTGGACCTGCAATAAGGGTCAACTGACCACCTGGCATTCCGTTAGCTTCGTAGAGTTCTTGAAGAACGCTATTGAAGTTAGCTTCGGAAATAGTAGCACTTGTGTCATTAGCAACATTTCTTGCAAAAGNAGGAATGTCNGANGGNTGACCACCTAATCCGAGGAACTTGAACATTCCGCGAGTTTTGTAAGGTGCGCCTGCTCCGCTNTCAGCTTGACGATCNTGGGAAGAGCANAATGCGGCTTCCATATCGCGTTTAATTTCTCTGACTGCTTTGCTTTCGGCGTTCGCNAACTCAGATGCGACTCCAGCGGTATCAACGATCTCTTGGATGTCAGATACAGCGTAAGTTCTGCGGAATTTCTGCACATAGTTTCCGATACGAGCGCGGTTAGCGGCTTTGTTGTCGAAGCTAGTAACATCTTCACCTTCGTTTACACCGTCAAATGAAGCGGTGCTAAGGTCATCGACCATGACTTCGTTGAAGGTTCCAGTCGCGTTAAGCTTGTTTGCCATTGAAGTCAATGGCGTGGATTCCGGTTCTAAAATCGTCAAAATATCAGATAACGATTCCCTATTTCCGGCAACATTATATGTGGCTGATTTTGCCATAATTCAATATCTCCTGTTAAGATTGGTTTTTAATTTTTAAATAAGATTGGTAGTCCGCCATTGAACCTGTTTCATCGAATTTTGCCTTCGCCGCTTGCAAAGCTTTCGCTTTCTTTGCTTGCGGAGTTTTAGGTCTACTCGCTCCCGCTTCCGCACTCGCTACTGGAGCTTTGGGTTTGGGTTTAGGCTTGGATGCGTTCTCCTGTTTTGCCTGGATCGCCCTCATACCCTCAACCATTAGGCCAAGAGCAAAGTTTGAGTTTGGCAAATAATCGACCATTGGTTTGTAAAGAGGACTATTCTTTACTTGCATGAACACTTTGTAATCCTCACTCTCCGGTTCTCCTAAGAACTTAAAAGTTTGAATTGCGTGATCATCGGATTGCTTTCTCTCCTTCAACCATTTCTGTCGTGCGGGTGCATCCTTACGAATAATTTTTCTCGCATTAGATCGGATGCGGCGTAAGTCAGATTTGGTGTAGGTTTTATCTCCATCTTTTACGACGAACTCATTTCCATTGTCATCGTATTGGACTTCGTTCTCCATACCTTCTTCTGCCCATTCAATTAGGGTGGTCATTTGCTCAACTTCTTTAGACAATGACTGCTCATCAGTGATATGGTTCAAAGCGTTATCCTTGAGGAACTCAGGCACTTCTGTTGATTGAGTTTGCTGTGCTTGTTGAGCTTGTGCCTGCAATTCAGCATTCTCTGCGAGTAGTGCATTTTTCTGAGCGGTCAGTCTTCCGAATCTCTTAATCGCAGATGCGTTCAGCGACTTAGCTAATTCACGACTTTCCTCTTCGGATAAGCTATCCAGGTCAATGTTATACTTTGAAAGAACATCCGAAGGCTCTGCGGGCGGCGAAGAATCTTCGACTTCCACTTCGTCATCGGCGGTGGTTTCCTCGGCGACTTCCGTAGGCTCCGCAGTTTCTTCAGCGGGTTCGTCTGTCTCCTCGGCTTGGGCTTCCGGTTCTTCCTCGGCGGCTTGCTTGCTTTTCATTAATTGATCAGCAAATTCTGCCATCGTGATGTTGCCATCTGCTTGCGTTACTTTTTGCGCGGAATTTTGAGAGGATTCCGAGACAACCTCTTCGGTTAATGTTTCCATAAGATGCAAGGCGTTGTAGCCTAGTGTAGCAAAATGTAGTAGCATTACGAAGTAATGGCAACAAAAAAACCTCTGCGGCTACCCCATTAACCGCAGAGGTATATGATTACACACTAACAAACTAAAGCTTGTAGAACATATCTAGCTCTTCATCAATAGCTTCAAGTTTCCCTGTCATCATGAAATGTCTATTTGTGGATTCTATGACCGATTTGCTTTGTAACTGGCGTATAACTTCTTCACGCATTGTTTCACGCATAGATATATATGCCTTAAAGTTAGGATCGTTTTTGAGACTAGCCAAAGCGCGTATTGCTTCATCGGGGTCGATTTCATGGTTGGTTTTCCTTTTTTCAGTCATTTAAAATTTTGGTAAATCAATGATAAAGCGATGAACATGATGTCTATGATTGCTTCCCGTTCGACAAAGAACATGACCAACACAATGATCCAATACCATTCTCTTTGCAGTTGTTGCACATTACTATCTCTTCTTGCCTTTGTGTAGCCCGTGTTTGGCGTATTGCTTACCCTTCTTAGTTGCTGACCTTTTCTTTCGATTAGCCGCCGCAAGTTTAGCCCTTCCTGACTTTGTGCTTTTTAGTTTCTTTATTGTTTTAGCAGGTGCATAGACCTCGCCAGTTTCGGAAGACTTCTTACCGGAAGCGGTTCTCCACTTCTGTTTGGTCCATCGCTTCAGCGACTTCTGTGACTTCTTTAAAGCCATTAGTTACGATATCCCCCGCCTTTTGCTTTGTACTCTTTGGCAAGCATTTGTGCTTTTCTTGCTGACCATTGCCCTGCTCTACCACCTTTTGATCCACGCTTGATCTTCTCAAACAATCTTTTACGCATGGTTGGCTTTGTGTAGTTACCCGCTTCATTGACACGGGATTTTGTCTTTTTCTTTTTAACAGGCACTACTTTTTCTTCCTCCGCCTCTTTAAGGCCACAAAGTCGGACTTCGTGATTCTATTGCGAGGCTTTGCCGCCTTCGCTATTTTCTTTTGCTTGTTTGTTAATTTTTTCATTAGCAATTCCACGCGCGCCGACTCCAATAGTTAGCACTTAATTTTGAGTTTTTACCTTTTATGCCACCCGATCTTGCACAATAACTTTTCTTACGAGCAGGATTATTTTTCTTGATGGAAAGATTTGCATCACCGAAGCGTATGATTTTTTGCTTACCACCTTCTGACGCTCGCACGACAAATTTTTTCTTCCCATANGNAGGTTCACCCTTNCGGATTCTTCTTGGTTTATTTACTGCTTTTGGTGCGCTCATCTGCATATAAGTTATCAAAAGTTGTCTCCCAATCAGTATATGAATCATGCTTCTCTGCTGAATGAACATATTGACTAGGTACGAAATCGGGTGGTCCTTCTCCAACTAACCACAAGGCGGGGTTCGTTACACGAACTCGATTATTAGGTAGGGCAATGATTTGTCCCTTCCACGGTCCTTCTGTAAGCTCAAGCACATGGCTTTGTTTATGTTGGGCGGGATCATCGGCAATGCTATTGCCAGTGAAATCAACCGTAAACATATAATGTGCTTTGTAAAACTTTCCGGCAAGTTTTGCGATCCAAGGGCTTGAACTAACCCGATCAAGCTTTGTAACCGCAATATCTCTACTCGGACAATCCCACGGTTGGGCGATATGGGTAGGACATTTATCGGGCCATTCTTCGTAAGGTACATCTGCAATTAATGCAGTAATTGGCATCCTTGCCCACATTGCTCCACCGTGCGGATTGGGGTCTTCCTCATCACATCCCGTAAATACAACCTGGAAAGACAAACAACGATCCGGAATTGCACATACTGCAATTGCTAAACCATGTAAGTATTCTCCTTCGTATTTCATATGATTATGTGTAAATTCTTTACGAACCCACACTTTAAACTGCGGAATGTTTTCTATGAGGTAAGCCATTTAGCGGCGTTTCTTGCGTCCACCCTTACTCATGTATTTGGATTTCTTGCGCATATCTTCGTCTCCTTATTGTTGTTGGTCGGTAAATCGTTTGACCGATTTTTGTGAAATTTTTAGCCACCTGCGGTTTGACCAAATTGTGTGGGTGCGGCTCCAAGTCTACCAATCTGAGCATTCTGTTTTTGCTGAATAGCAAACTGACGCTGTTGTAGATATCCTTGGATTCGCTCCTGCAACGCTTGATCCTNTTGAGCTTTTTGTTGTATGTCAGGTTGTTGTAACCATTGTTGAAATACTTGTAGCTTCATTTCATGGGCATCCTGCTCACGAACATTTGGCGGTACTCCTGCCACTAACTCCGCAATTAATTGACGCTCTTCTTCCATTGCTTTCTGTGTAGCAGTCTCTTTTGGAAGTAATATTTTTTCGGATGCTCCAGGTAACACTTGACCAATTGCTAATTGTAAAAGTCTTTCGGTATCCAGTGTTCCATTTTTATCCAACATACCTCCTAACTCGCCAACCATCTTGACCCGATCCAACATCTGTTGAGGATCTTGAGTGGCGGCATCAAACTGCAAATAAAAATCAAATCTTTCCCCTGCTCTACCCTTGGCAAACTTTTGCATGTCCCGCATACCAGTTACACGGAAGTATTCTGCATCGGGACCGTACTGCTGATAAAGAGTCCATACTTGATCAATGACATGTTTGAGGTGCTGAAATACTTTATCTATATTCCGTTGCTGTTTCATCTGAGCCTCAACCGGATCAACTCCAGGCGCATTCCTTCCAATGTAACGATCTAACTGCTCTTTCGTGTAGCGTCGAACCTCCATTGAACCTCCATCATATCTCGGAGTATCTGCAAATCTATACTCTCCTGGTGTACGATAAGGAATGCGAACACCTGGCCCCCACTTTGTTGGCGCTCTACCAAGAGGATGCTCTAGTGGTGGCATAGTTGCCAAAGACTGACGATCAATACTAGCGTCCTCTTCGATCTTTAAAACATTTTGCGGTCCTTCACCAATCTCTGAAACGGAGCGACTATGATATAATCGCTTACTCGTTTTTTCAAAGGTGCTGACTACAAAGGGATATTTCCCATGACTATAATCTAAGAGTTGATGCTTTGCGAAAAGATCGGGAACTCGATCATGTAAAATTGTACAATAAATACCAGGTATTCCATCTTCATCCAATAAACGCTGATAGCAGTAAATAATACGGATTGTATCATCGTCATCACGAATGACTTCTTCCTGCAAGCGAAGATTGTTGATAGGTACATCTGACTCTCCGCGCTGAGTCATTTCAATAGCAGACTCCACAAAGTCAGAATCCCATCCTTCTGTATTGATCTTCGAATGAAGTTGCTCAGGTGTCATGTTAATCACATGAAAAACATATGGTGCTTCCTGTGGATCAATTGTGTAGGAAGGCCAAAAGACATCTTCATCGGGTGCTAACGCTTTTACTCTTGGTTGATTTATTACCCGACGAGTTACCGGAATAGTGGTTTCTCCATCCTTGCGCATTTCACGCAACATCCCTTTTGCTTTCGCTTTGGATACTTTAAATTGTTTACTCAATGCAGAAGATAACTCCGCATCCATACTTCCATCCTGGATAACTTGAGCAATTTGCGGAAGGGCTTGGGCAATCTCATCAAGCTTTATTGCTTGTTGCTGTTTAAGATCCTGTGAATCCCAATACACATAGTGGACCATCATGCCCTTCTCATAGAGATGATTTAAACCAAGCTCAACTTGGTCATAGAATTCATCCATCCTGCTGTTTACGAGCCACCTAATAAACGAACTAATTACATTCGCCCTTTCTATATCATCGGATTCCACCGGAGTGGCGACGATATGTGCGCGGCGTATGGCATTAAGTGACATCGAGACCATGCAATTGATGGTTTCATCAACAAGTCTAACCTCTTGGTCACTTGCCCCATCGAAGGGAAATACCTCTCCAGTTGCGGATAAGTCGGTGTGCTTTTTAAAGTCATCACTCTTACCCGCCCAAAGACAATTACGAGTATCGTAATCTCTTTGTCTACGATCTATCCACTCACCTAGCTCGCTTTGAGTGCGGCGATATGTCTCTTGCAAGTATCCGATATCGGGTTCCTTGGAGACAAACAATAATTCGGGATCAGCGGCGCTTTGCATATGCGTATCCAAATGTATAGTTTTGTAGTTGACAAGTCAAGAACTCATCTACTTAGTACACAAAAGGCATATAAACCCGCCCCTCCGTGGAGATGGTCCCTAGCTATAACCACGGGGGGGTTAATACCCTCCACCTCCAGTTGCGATCATACTAGATGAAGTAATGTGATCCGCACCACTTACCATTAAATAACGGATACAATCAATGTAGTCCTTAAAATGCTCGGTTCGACTCTGACCACTATACTCCAATAAGCAGGTAATTGTATTGTCACATCGGTCAGATACATAAAGCTTTGGCTTATTCTCATCTGTCATTTGCTCGGTATCATCCCATGATAAAGCATCATTGATCTTTGCAATTCCCGATTCAATCTCCACTCCAGGTGCAGGACGCATAACAAAACCCAAGTTTGCCATTGTGGTAATAATATTACTCTCACCCTCTTTCTCCCTAACCGTTGCCGCCCCCATTCTTGGGTCTACAATACGCTCAAAGATTTCCTCATCCTGCTCTAAATCCTCGAAGTGATTTTTATAATCAGCATATCCCCATCCAAGTGGTCTTTGGGCAGGACCAGGCTTACCCACACTCTTACCAACTCCATTGATATGTGGTAATGCCCATTGACCCATCGTTGAATCCGGAAACTCTCGATAGATGTAAATACTTCCATCCCGCATAACTCCTGCCCAAATGCCTACCCAAGGTTTACTTCCGCCTGGATCACATACAAAATATCGAGTGGCAGAGATTGAACTATCCTGAATAAATGGAATCTTCTCATGGGGAATAACATTTACTTCCCTGTTGAATTTCGGAAAGCGTCCTTCCATTGATTTACTCGGTACACCAAATAATCGGGCAAGCTTGGTTTCAAGCGGTTGCTGAGAATATGTACGCACCAATTCATTCCCATCCACAAAGGGTGAGTCCTGACTCCAAAAATAATAAATGCGACAATCGGGCCAGTTCGCACAAATCTGCTCAGTTGGTAACTCCCTGCCAATGACATCACTATATCTTGATTTCACCGTTTCAGCACCCTTTAACAAACTATTGATCAATGGAGTCCATCCCTGCAATGTCGTAAAGGTAAGGATTAATCGACCATGATAATCTACCGTTCTTCCAAGTAGTGTATTAAAAATTGCTTCGGGTACTTCTTCATCAAGATGAATTGCATGAGCAGACCATCCCTCAAAAATCTGCGGGTCTGCCATATACTGACGATAATTATTAAAATATATCGTACTGCCCCGCTCCGCTCCTGGCGCGGTAGGCGGAAGGATTGCCTTTGCGGAATTAAATCCATTCTTCTGATTATATTGCAAGGAATGATTCTCACTCTTCTTCTTTGTCCGCTTGTACCGCATGGGTAAATTCTGCCAAATGTATTTCTGAGCATCCGAAATACTACGCTCCTCTGTCACATGCATACTGCGAATCTCAGCTTCGGGAATGGATTGTGCCAAATGAATTAACATTCGAGAGGCCATCATTGTTTTGGAACTCCGATTCCCGCCAAGAATTACATGAATCTTTGTATCCTTCCAGTTATTCATCACCCTGCGCCATCCAGGTAATGTCCAACCCCATTGAATGGGATCTTCTTTTTCTGACTGCGGTTGATCAATAATCAAGCGACTCAACATCTCCGCCCGTTCAGGGGGCAACGCATCAATCTGTTCCGGACTTAATGCACAAGCAAGCTCGCCCTTATCAAACTTTAAATCATTCGTCCAAGGGATTCCAAAATGAGCGTCAACCTCGTCAGCGTAAGTTAATCTAGGCATTGAACCCCTCCACAATTTTACAATCCTTTGGGTCAATCCGAAAGACAGGTTCAATGTCTTGATCATCCCTTGTTGTCACCGTCCTTCCCGAATACTCAAACTCATATTGCTTATCAAAATCCCATAGGTGATAGCATAACTTGTCATTGCATCGAAAAATTAACATGAACTTCTGCCCCGAAGTTTCATATAAGGACTTTGCCGCCTCGATCTTCTTATACGATATCATGAACAAATACTGACCAAAATTGATATTTGCCCGCTTGATCTCGCACCATGCAAATTTCCCCTTCTCTTTTAAACTTCGAATTAAATAATCAACCTTCCACTTGATCGGATTTAATTTAATAAACTCACACTCCCACTCACGCTCCAAAAAATCTGCAATGATCTGCTCATTGTCCAAATCACGCTTTGACTCGTAAGTGGTTCGCTTCATACCCCGCACATCCCTTCGCACTCTGCCATAAAATCCCATGTGAGTTGCCCCTTATCCTCGTCTGAGTCAAAGTCGATCTCGCCTAGAGGTTTGCATGAGCGATGCAGATAGGCTTCCATCTTCATAGCTCTATCCTTCTTAGAAAGTTTCCTAATTTCTGCATCGAATTTTATAGCCTCTTTAAAATACTTTGGTTCTTCGTTCCTTAATCTTCTCCACTCTTCATCACTATGAAATGGGCAATAAAAACAAGCTGACCGAGGAGGTTCAGGGAAACCATTCTTTTTCATCCATTGCTTGCAATGATGCCTGTGCATTTGAAGTTCAATCAATGGATATCTTAATTGAGTCCAAGGTTTTCTAGCCTCTTTCATCCTCTGTAATTCATCGTAAGAAATTCCAATCCATTGAGTAACTTTTAAGTCTTTCTCACCTCGCTTAATGTGGGCTATTTCTTGGATTTTTTTCTCAATGGGTCTGATTTTGAAGTCGGATGTACAACTGCGACCAAGTGCGGCGACAACCTCACCATCAGGCATCTTACCGAACACAGGAATAATTCGCTTCATATACTCTTCGCCTTCTTCGTAATTCTTGGCTTTAGATGTAGCTACTGCTGGGGTTAAAGACTTCTCGGTAAGATTACCTTTTGTTACTCGATAAACAGGGAATGGAAGTTCTTTCTCAAGCCAATCTAACCACTCATAAACAGAGTCAGGCTCTGCTTGTGTATCTGCAAAGATCGCACAATCAGGCATCGGTGTAATCTCACCTTTTGCCGCCATTAACGCCATTGTGGATGACTGCACACCCGCTCCTAAATTAATTACATTGATCACTGCCTAACCTGCATCTCCATTGCCACAATGATTGCTTCCTCCAAGGAATTTACCGGAATCTTCGCCTCGCCAATCGCCCATCCCTCCGTGTCCATCCCCACATCCCTCGGAAAAATATCAACCGATTCCATCCCCTCACGCCGAACTTGAATCGTTGTTATCCTTGTACGAAATGTTGTACGAGTCTCCTCAATGCGATCTCCCAACTTATCCATTCCTTCTTGCCTGCGCCTCTATCAATTCCTTTTCCAATTCCCTCACCCTTCGCCTTAACTGCTCCGACTCCTTGAATAATTCACAACATCTCTCCTTGAGCTTTAAACTATCCACCTTTAACTCCTGGTTCTCCTCCGATAAGCGACCCACCCATTGAGGCCAACTNTCCAGTTTCTTTCCAGTTGGTGAGTACAAATTCACTCCTCCTCCTCAAGATCAATGTCACTCTCAAAATCAATGACTTGCTCATCGTAATACTCCTTTACCGCATTATTAATGCAGTCCAGGATTTCGATATCCGGTAAGTCACTCTCCTCCTCCCATCTATGGAAGGTACATTTTAACTCATGGGTTAATTGTCTTTTTGCTTCTTCCATACTTCAATTTGAATAAATCGGGCATCTCTCGCTTCGTTCCATTTCGTACCGCAATCAGATTACCCTCTTCATCCCGTACATAATTTCCAAACTGATCCCGAATGAAGAACTTAACCTCCTCCTTATCCCAAAACCGGAGCCAACCTGCTAATGCTTCTTCCCGTGTTAAAAATGAATTATTCATCCTCTTCCCCGCAATGTTCATGCTCATGCGCGTCTTCGGGGTCACATTCCTCCCCGCAATGATCGCAACGCCATAAGATGTCGTAACTTTGCCAACCTAAGAATTCACCCATCAGCTTAATTTCTTTCTTGCGCCAGGCAGACTAGACCGCTTCGGTTTTGCTGTACTGAATACAGGTGTTTGTTTACCCTGTGGATTTGTCTGATATCCTTTAAAATAAAGAGGCTGTTTTAATTTCTTTTGCATTTTGATTCGTTTCATAAAATTACCTTTGCAATTTGTTTCCCTATCCACTCAGCCACATTGACGGTGACGGCATTGCCCATCGCCTTATATCGTGGACCATCTGCCTGTTTGACCACCTTGCCGGTAGCCTTCCACTCGTTCCCCTCGAGGATCAGTTCCATCTTCTCGGCTGTCCAATTATCAGGGAATCCCTGTAGGCGTTCGCATTCGATTGGAGTGAGTCGGCGGACTGTTAGGTTTTCTCGGACTCCCATTTGCAGATTGCTCGACTCCGAGTTCATCTGACAATTTATCGTCCCACTAATATCACCCTCCCATGTCGCCTTGTTTGATCGGTCGGATGCGGTAAATGCCTTAGCTTCTTGGAGTACAGTAGGTAAATTTACACTTGGGTTACCTTCCGCCGCTTTTAAAGTCATGCTTTTATCGCCCGTTATATCGCAGTTGTATAGGTCGCATCCATGAGCCACCCCCACGCCTTCCCCGCCTTGCAAAACATTAACCTCGGTATCACCTTGCTTGGTTTCCGCCTTCAATGTTGGGCTAATTTGTTTTAATTCAATTTTGTCTTTAAGTCTTAATTCCGACTTTTGAAACGCCACCCCCACGCCTTCCCCGCCTTGCTGGCTACGCAGAGTTACCGATACATCCTCGGAAGCCTTGGGGGTTGTGTCTCCGTTCCATGAGACGACTGCGGGTTCTCTGCCCCCGCCTGTCATGCAATTTAGAGAGGGACTTACAACCTTTTTTATATCACCTGTAACTCTTGGCGGTCCGTCCAAACTCTTAGGCTCAAAGGCAATACCTTCTTGTTCATAAGCAACCCCATGCTTGTCCAATCCATTAAGGGTAAAAGCTACATCCTTATTTACTCCACTACCTTGCGAACTCTGCGAAGTCTCTCCACCTCCTTGAAGGCAGTAGGTTTCTTTCTGCTCGATTACACCTCCAATATGATTTTTGTCGGAGGCGGCAGATGATAGGGTTTGCGAGGTGTTTGGATTGACTGAGTTGTTATAGAAATCAACCGCTAGAACTTCTGATTTGGATTCAGCTTTTGGTATAAAAAAACTTTCGGCATTCTGTACCATTTGATTGTTGGTATGCTTCGCAAGTTCACCAGTTATAGTGGCACAGACTTCAGGTAACTCTAACTTGTGGCCACCCTCTCCAACGCCTTTTGTAGCATCTCCGGCAGTTCCTTTCCCCGCTTCTCGGCTCGGCGCAGGATACCCTGGCAGGCTTTCGGTGATAGCGAGTATTTCGTCAACGGATTCGCCTCCAAAATCTGAGACAATGAACACGCGCTTCCGTCTTTGNGCCACACCGAAATANTGGCTGTCGANCAAGCGNCATATCCTGTNTCACAAGCCCCGCTGTCGAGTAGCTCTCGGATGCACCTTGCAAGTGCGACACCATCATCTGCGGAGANCAATCCACCGACATTTTCTGCCACCGCAAAGCGTAACCCGCATCCTCGGCCGAGTAACTCTCGAATAAGTCTAGTTGCTTCATAGAATAATCCTGATCGTTTTCCATCTAATCCCTCTCTTTTACCGGCCACGCTCAAGTCCTGGCATGGAAATCCGTATGTTATAAAATCCGCATCGGGCAGATCATCCGCCGATACTTTTGATACATCGCAGAACAGGGGAACATTCGGCCAGCGATGCTTTAATACACCCGCCGCATTCTTATCCCATTCCACTTGGGCAACGCATTCATGCCCCGCCTGCTCCATGCCAAGATCGAATCCACCAACCCCAGCAAATAAACTGATAAACTTACCCACGAACCACCTCCCTTAGTGATGGCATCATTTCCTCAATCTGATCCACCATCCCTTTGATCAAAGAGTCAAACTCTCTCATCTGCGCGAT
>FUFK010567091.1_pt1 | contig 15330 bp, 29 predicted proteins | sample 1021851 | NCBI WGS metagenome assembly FUFK01 (sample SAMEA51879418, study PRJEB19060) | metagenome | reverse complement strand
AGAAAAAAACGTGCAGCCACCAAAAAAGGTAAACAACACGCGCGACACGGTTTGCATAAAGGGAAGAAAAGATAATGGCTAAATATAGAGGTAAAACAGTAAAACTCAATAAGCCAAGAAGGATTACGAAAGGCAACCCTGGTTTTGGCAGAAAAAAGTTTGAAGTATTTGTAAGAGATGGGAAAAAAATAAAAAGAGTAGCATTTGGCGACCCAAATATGAAAATAAAGAAGAACATTCCTGGTCGTAGAAAATCGTTTAGAGCTAGACACAAATGCGATACAGCAAAAGATAAAACAACTGCCAGGTACTGGTCTTGTAAGAAGTGGTAAAATGATTACAGTAACAAACAGCCAGGGGATTACGAAGCAAATCTCACAAGAAGAACAAGAAATGATAAGACGACAGGGTCTTACTATGGATATGTTCTTCGAAATGTTTCCCAATGAAGACAACACAAACTTCGCCGGTATGAACATCTTAGACTACAACGGGATGGTTGATTCAGACTTTGTTGGAGCCTCTTGTCCAAGAGCTACAAAAGATTTAGAATACAACACTCGTATGAGAAACAAAGCCATTGAAGCAGATTACGTGCAATATGGCCCTCTAAACTTAGCTGACGAGGAATACTGGGTCAGAATAGCTGAACATTGGAATACAAGCGTTGAAGTCGCGAAAGAATCAAGGTGTGCAAACTGTACAGCCTTCGATATAAGTCCAAGAATGCTACAATGTATTAAAGCTGGACCGACCAGTGAAAACATAGAAGATGCTGAGGGTTACTTAGGGTATTGTTGGATGCATAGTTTTAAATGTCACTCAGCTAGAGCTTGTTATACCTGGGCTGCTGGTGGCCCAATAAGTGAAGATGACGTAAGCTACGAATGGGCAGAGAAGTCAGAATGAAAACAATAGTAAATAGCCAAGGCAAAAAAAAACAGATAACGCCTCAAGAAGAAATTCTAATAAAAAAACAAGGCTTATCAGTTGATCAATACTTCGAGTTATATCCTAACGAAGACAACACGAATTTTGCAGGAATGAACATTGTAGACTACGATTCTTTTATTGATTCTGACTTCCAAGGCATAGAAGAACAACCACCACCGAGGGTTCCACGAGGTGTTGGTGGTTCACAGGGTAAAGGATACCCAACAGAAGAAGCTATGCAAGCCATGGAAAAGGAAAGACAATTCCAAGTACAGCAAGAGATAGAAAAACTTCAAAGAAACGAAGACAAACTAGCACTTGAACAATATATGATTTTAAAAGACGCAGAATTGTATGGAGCTATGGCACAAGATTTATTTACGCTTGGATTGGCTTCAGAGGCTGTTGGATTTATTCTTGCTCCCGCTTTAAAAACACAGCAAGTTGCTGCGGAAACAATCATAGATACATTTGGGACAGCAACAAAAACAGTAAAAGATGTAACAAAACCTCGTATTTATACTCCACGAACAAAAGAAGAAGTCGTTCAAAATTTAGAAAAATTTGCTGCTGAACAGGCAAAAAAGCCTGGATTTGAACCATTGGCACAATATACCAAAAGAGCTAGAAGAAGCACATTCCTTGCGCCTGATGATGTTTTTGAACTTTACGGTAAAGTACCTCCTCCTTCTGCAACAAGAAAGTATGCCGCAGCACAAGATTTACTACAAACCTACAATCCAGATTACTTAAAATACGATGAAATAAGTTCATATCATCGTCGTCTACTTCCAAGGCGAGCTTTTGACGATATGTCGTATCAAACAAAAGACATTGAGGTTCCAGTTCGCGGAGAAATAACAATGGAACGTATGGTTGACGCACCTAAAACAATAGGGAAAGAAACTGCTGCTTTATTTGTACCTTTTATTGGAAACTACTCTTCTGTACAAGAAGCAGAAGGCTCGCGACAAGAAGCCATTAAAAGACAACAAGAATTGTATAATAATGCTAGCCCTGCTGTAAAGGAAGCAATAGATAAATTGCAATAAATAAAAAGCCCCCACTCTGGGGAAGAATGAGGGCTAAAGGGATTTGAGGGAGGGTATTACGACCTGAAAACAAATTCGAAATATTTCTTCAAAATAATTTTTATAGCAGCTTGATGTGCAAGATAATCTGACTCAAACAATCTTTGCAGAAACTCCGGGTCTTTGACTGCTCTGTTTATTTTTTCTTGACGATTCAAAGCTTTTCTCCTTAATCTACTGCAAAGTTTTTGGGTATTTTCCAAACACGAACTCGCTTTTTACCCATTCTTTTTTGTCCATATGTTACACATCCTAGCTGAGTAAGGATTTCACCGACTCGAATAGAAACTTTACGATCCTGTTTGATGATCGGGATAGATAATACATCAATTAAGATTTCATCCATCGTTACGTTCAGTTTGTTGTCTACCTTTTCTGGTTTTTCACGTAATCCTTGGAATTTATCCCACTCTAGCCACTTACGCTTGCAATGTGCTGCAATAAATGGGATCCAAGGGTCTGTTGTAGCGAATCTTTGGTTATTTCTTTGCTGTTTAAGGCTCCATTCTTCAGTAAGCCAGTTTTTATCGTCTGGGCCAACCTCTGCATACTCACCGGTGCCGTGAAAGCTGTGCATAGCTCTGGCATAAATGTAAGGTAGGTCTTTTCTTAGCTCATCAATACGAACCATACCATTTATACCAACCAGCATAGACAAATAACGTCTGGAACCAGTTGGATCGGACAAAAACTCTAGGTGTTCGTCGTTTGTAGCTCCAGTCAAAACTGTGCTGCAGGGTACAACAGTCACATGGGCATCGTATGGCTTTCGTATCTTCCATTCTGTTGCTGTAATGAATCCTTTTACAGTCCTGTAACCGTGAGAAAGTAAAGTATCGCATTCATCGAGCTCGTAAAGAGCCGTACCTTGTAAAACGAGCTTGCTATCTTTACTCTTCAGGTCTAAATCACCCCTAGCAAAGAACTTTTTGTCAATCGCAAGTAGCTCAGACCCAATACTTTTACCTACGCCCTGTGGCCCAATGAATATAGTCATATAATCTGACTTGCAACCGGGCTGAAGTTGTCTTTTCACAAAGCATTTGCAGAACAACTTTCCATACTCTCGGTTTAAATCAGTATCCTCTGCTCTAAAATAATGTGTGAATATATTTTCTGGACGAGCAACATCAGGAGCCTCCGATAAATCCATATCGTGCAGTTCTCTTAGTATTTTTTGCACGGGATGGTAGCAATTTTCAGGCTTGCTGGCTACAAAATTAATACATTTACCAACTAAATTTGGATCCATACGAAACCCTTCATAGTGCTTTTGTATCCAGATAGAAATACGCATTACCAAGTTGTTGCAAGTTGCTTCGCCATCAATCTCTACGATTGCCTTGAACTCATTGTATTTAAATCGACCCTTCAATCGTCTATCATTCTCTAGAATGCTTATAAGATTTAGCTCAATGGGAAGAATTTTACCGTACCCAATGACACAACCCTTTTCCATTATTGGTTTTCTCATTAGCTCGACCTTCTCATCGGGGCCTTCAATGCTAACCATTTCATTTGCTATCTGTTGTGTTTCAGTCCCACCCCTTGTTCGCAACGCTACAGCTTGCTGAAGTTTCTTGGCAATACTACTGCAGCCATTTAAACTCTGAAGGCGAAACATATATTTATCAGCTTCTCTTGGAAGAGCCTTTGCTGCATAAGCTATTGTCTCAACGTGGTCAAACAAATCCGTCATTGACACGATACGGTCTGAGCGTTTTGCTTTTTCAAGCTTCCAAAAGTATTCTCTCAACAAATCAATGCCACGCTCACCTAGAACTTTATCTATATTTGGAAATGACTTCACAAAACCAGCCAAATCTTCGTAGCTGTTGGTCATTAAAAAATCGTTGACATCACCACTGTCAAGAACGAGTCTCTTTGGAATCAGTGGATATACAGCCTTTGCTATTTTAGCTGCGTATTCGTCACCCTTTTCATCGTTGTCAGTTGCAATCACAACTTCTGCTCCAGCCGGAAACTTGAAGTTTTTAAAAGCTGAGAAACTGCCATTCTTGATACCAATTACAGGATAATGATTCTGCTGTGCCAGGATGGATAAAAAATCCATTTCGCCTTCTACAATCCAAAACTTCGGAAACGATTTATCTCCTTTTAAATACGCTCTCATATTGTCACAAGCGAAAAACAAACCTGACATACTGAATGATATGGGACACATCGTTTTGGGTTTGCCTTCTAAATCTTTTATGGCTCTACCCTGAAAAGATTTTAACTTTCCTTCAACGTCAAATAACGGTACTGCTAGTGGGTATTCATTTGCCCATTTAAAAGGCCAAAAAGGCATCATCCTGCCACTGCTAGTTTCTACCCTTGTCAATGTGTCATATCGAAAAGCGTTTGGAAAACAATAGGCGTTTTGAACCTTTTTGTAATTGATGCCTCTTGAATGCAGAAAAGCTTGTATATCTTTCCTATTTGTTTGATTTACTTCGTTTTTTCTAATCTCATTCCAAAGCCTGGCTAAGTCTTGCTCTGGTATTTGTTCTTTTTCCACATTCGTAACTCCTTTGACTTCAATACTGGCAAATGTAAAGGTCTTAAAAAACTCTTTTATTTTTGTGTAATCTTGAACATCTCTGCACTTTTGCCCCTCTAGAGAAAAAGCNACCAGATCCATCATGTCTCCGCCCTCACCACAGGCAAAACATCGCCATCCTGTTTGATTGCCAGAGGCTCTAAACGTTCCTACCGGTGGTCTTTTGTCATTTGTTCCAGAGAACTCTGCATTGCAGTTTGGACAGGGTGTCCAACGTCTGCCTTTCTGTGTCATACCTAAGTTGTGAGCTACATCCTCAAAACTGTTCTGCTTGCAAGTATCAATCCATCCCATTTAATTTACCTCCGAATGTTGACATTATCTGTATTTGGTTGTATATATACTGTATATTCCTTTTGTGGGGTATGCAAATTTTATTTATAGGGAAAAATATCATGGACAAAAATGTAATCAAAGGAAGAGCAGAATGGTTGGCAGAAAGATGGAGAAGATCTTTGGCGTGTCACGGAGAAGAAATTGCCAGAGCAGAGATAGATTTCGATCTAACAATTCTTCAACGAGCTATAGCACATAAGGAAAATTATTACAACCTCAGTTTCGAAGAGGCGAAATCATTATACCCGATTGTGCTTAAAATGAAAGAGCAGGTTTTTAATCATACAAAAAGGGCAAAGAAAAAACTTGTTAGTTTCCGGTTCGCCGAAGAGACACTTTTAAAATTAGATCACCTTGCCGATAAGGGAGGCACAAACCGAACTGTTGTGCTAGAAATGCTTGTGAGAAAAGCAGAGCGTTTTGAGATTGAGGTGCCAAATGAGCCTGAGAATAAGTGACGAATACTTCGAAGAATTAATAGACGGAATTCGAGAATGCGATGACCCAGAAGAGTTATTTGTTGAGATTTGTGATGCAGAGGGAAACTGCATCATATTTGAAAATGGAAGACTTTTTGTTCTGAGTCAGGGTATGACGATAAAAATTTTACTTAGTGATTTATCTGAGTCTCAAAGGTATGCCTTGCACGTTGTTTTGGTAGAAAGAGTAGAGAGAATGGTAGATATAATAATAGCAGAGACGTTAAAAAATGTGGAATGATGCACCCTGGACACCAAGAAAATGGCAAAAAGAAGCTCTACCAATAGCTATAGATGCATTGCGAGCAGGAAAAAAACCAATCATATCTGCCATTATGGGAGCAGGTAAAAGCGTATTGCTGGCTGAGCTTGCCTACCAAGCCTTGAATAAACTCCGACCTGACTATAAAGTTGTAGTCGTTGCTCCTCGACAGAACCTAATACGACAGCTATCTAAAACAATAAAGGTGCGCTGTGGTGAAGAGAATGTCGGTTGCTACTACGCTGAAGAGAAAGATTTGGACAAGTGTATTATTGTCACTACCTATGTATCTGCACCTACCATAGCTAAACAGATAAACGTTGCAATGTTGATTGGCGACGAAGTACACGGTACAGAAGCTGAGCATTTCAAAAACTCATACGAGCATTTAAACCCAGCTTGTGCAATCGGTTTCACAGCTACTCCATACAGGTCAGATGAAAATGAAACCCTATCTTTGTGGGATGAAGTTATCTACAGATATACTGCCGGGGATGCACTTTCAGATGGAGTTATTGTTCCTTGGAAATTAGTTCACTGGGATGGTACAGGCTCCTCTCAAACAGACCTGGTTTGTTTGAATCTTATCCGTAAGATGGATGGTCCAGGTGTTGTAAGTGCTTTGAACATACAGGATGCAGAAACGTATGCAAATTATTTGAGTGACAATGGTGTACCAGCTAAATCCATACACTCTGGTATGAGAAAAGATTTACGACAGAACCTTCTTCAACAGCTTGAAAACGGTACACTGAAATGTTTAGTACACGTATCTTTATTAGCTGAGGGCGTTGATATGCCTTGGCTTAGATGGTTGTGTTTGAGACGACCAGTAGGTGCCAGAGTACGATTTGTACAAGAGGTTGGTAGAGTTTTACGCTGCAATCCAGGTAAAGAGTTTGCATATATTATTGACCCCCACGATTTGTTTGGTACACATTCTCTATCGAATCCAGAAAAGCTTGGTGAGGTTCTGACCAGAGAAGAAAAAGAATATGAAGACGAGCTTGTTAAACTGACAAAAGATGAAAATGAAAAAGAGTTCATTCGTAAAATGCCAACAGCTAGAGCTTTCAATGTCGTAGATTCTTACATCGCAAATCTTCTGTCCATATTTCGTTCAGCAAATATATGTAAAGCATCAGGTGATTGGGATGACTCAGATTGGAGGGGCGGTAGTCCTACAGAAAAACAACTACAAGCTTTGCAAAAAGTAAAGTGGTCTAGTAGGTATCTGCCCAAACATATTAGAGAACCGTTCAAACTGCTTATAGAACAGGCTAGTACATTTAACAAAGGCACTGTAAATGATATGCTATCTATCCTTTTCGGATTGGCATCTGCCAGTTCTAGTGCAAGAAAAAATAGAACCCATTATTTTTTGCCAACACTTCGGTATCCTCGACCCGACTTTCCAATACAGACAATGCTATTTGTTATGAACAATCATTAAGTAGCTTGACAGTGTTTGTGTTGTGCTATACTGTTGTATATACAAAAGGAGGTAAGTTATGGAAAATGAAAACGAACAGATAATATGTATGCTCATAGACCGCATCATAAGTGATGCTAAGTTTCTGATACAACAGGACGGTGTCAAAGAAAATGAAAAAATGGTTCTGTGGAAAATAGAACAACTAGGCAAAACAATAACCAGAAGGATTAACAAATGAAGCTTAAAGATCTTGTAATAGGTGAAAAATATGCCATCTGCTGGACAGACGACCCCAAGGTACGCATTTGTAGGTACCGAGGGGAAAGGAATGGATTCCTTTTGTTTGTCGAGCTAGATGGTTTCGCTTATCACTGTCGATATGAATCTATAATTATTCGGCAGTGTCTTTAGCTGTATCCTTTGCGGTATCTTTTATTTCACTTTGTTCTTTTTTAGAAGTGTCTTCACCTTCTTTAGAACATCCACCACAGGCTAATAAACTAATTAATAACAACATATCTCCTCCAATGTTGAAGTATTAAGTNTAACTNATACTATTGTGTTTATCAAGATTGTATGATACATACGGGTGTTATGATTGGAATAGTTGTCGGTGTCACTCTCTGTTGGTCTATAATTTTTTATGGACTATATCTAGCTTCTCAATGTCCTGACTGTGGTAAAGAAGGATGTATGTGTGGACAAGAGAGAAAAATGTAAAAATCCCCTCCGGAGGTAAGCTGGAGGGGATTTCAACAACCAAAGTAAGGATAAATGAAGAACCTTACCCTATAAACATAAATCATAACTAATTATTTGTCAAGTTAATTGTCCTCAGTTTCATCGTCCTGGTCAAAAACATCTATGGACAAAATCACAAGCATATTAGATTTGCCAAGTTCATCTTCAACTTGTACGTCAATACCGCGAGAAAACTTCTCACGAGCTTCACAAGCATTCATCGACATAAACTGAGACTTGCCCCAAAACATTGCAGCTTGCCCCCTCGTTTCAGCTTGTATAATCACACATCTACCATCGATTTGTTTGACTTTATATATTTTTAACATCGCGCCTCCAGACTCAAAAAGTACCTGAATAAAACGGTTTGAACTAGACACGCTTCTAAACTGTTAACCCCAGTCAATCGTTCTCATTAACTCTATATTTCGCAATGGAATCTGCTTGGTGTCGGGATGCTTTTTAATTGCTTCATCAATGTCTGATACCCTAATTAGGTGTACCATAGGGTACGGAGATCTGTTTGTCCTGTTTGCCGGATCGTCATATTCTGTTTTGTCAAACTCATATCTTGGATGAAATGTAGCTATTCGATATGCAAAATCAAGCTGTAGGTTATGAAGAACATTCTCTATATTATTAACNAACTCCAAGTATGTTTCAAAATCTTGTAACGCACCTTCCTTTGGATAGATTATTATCGTGGTTTGTGCCTCATCGTTTTCAAGACGTTCAATCTCTTCGTGGATATGCTCTATTGACCACCAGGTAAAGTTTTCTATGTAAACAAAACGAACCCTATCGTCCCTATACGGCTGATGTGCAAATGGACACAGGTTCAATTTCAGAACAAACTTTTCAACCCAATCTCTAGTTTCATCAATGACCCTCAAAATCTTCATCCTCAACTAGTTTTAAATGGGATTTTCTTTTTGATTTTAGGTCTAGTATCTCCCTGTAATGCTCATAAACGTGGTCTTTAGATTCTTGTAGCGTGTAGCCTCTACCCCTATTGATTGCTATTTCCAGGTTGATAAGGAACATCAGACCCATACCTGTTGGCACAGACTCTAGAAAGTTTTCAACAACGCCCTTTAACCCTACGTGACCACGTTCGTAATCTTGATCGATTGTATGCTCAAACTCCTGCCAAGCCCTTTGCATCATTTCTTTATGCTCCTCAGTCTCAAACCTTGTACCTACACCATGCCCATAGATCATTAGTTTGGTATAGTGCCAGGTTTGTTTGAAAGTCGGACAACCGGTTTTCATACAGAATCTATCTATCGTATCAATGAAGGCCTCGTAATCAATCATCATAGCATCTTGATAACTTCTTCATACGGTGTTGGCATAAGTAATCTGGAGCAAATAATAAACATTGTTCTAGTTGTAATCGGACGCTTACCGTACTCTATGTCTGTGTAAAACCTCTTGTTCAAGCTGCATCTTTTTGCAGCTTCCTTCTGAGTCAAACCGTGCTTTCGTCTGTACTGTGAAAGACATTTACCAAACTGTTTGAGCCAGGTTTCATACAATTTTTTTTCTTCATCGCTCATGGTATCCACCTCAGTCTTGGCTCACCTTGAAAGCCCTTCTCCCAAACATACCACGCAAAACACATTGAGCGTCCACCTTTTTGATACTTTTTGAAATCACCACCCTTTGCAATCGCAATCCTAGAACTATGAACATACACATATTTTGGTGGAAACTCTTGGAATAATTTGTATCTCTTAGAGCTCTCAAGAAACATTATTCGCTGCAAAAGGATTACATAGTTGCCTTCTTTCACAAGTTCCAATGCATTTCGAAGAAAACTTTCTACATATTTAAACGGAGGATTGGTCAGTATATCTCCAGACCAAAACATATCTTTGGAAGGTTTTAAAAAGTCATATTCGTTGGCACCATCATATCGCACAGCTATGTCCGTAGATAAAACATTGTATCCCTTTTTGAGAAGAACATTGGACAGGTGACCACCACCGCAAGCTGGCTCCCATATTTTTTCAGATAAGTACAGCTTATCTTTTTCAAACTGATTTAAAAACGACTCTAGTGCTGCAGGTTCAGTCGCATAGTAGTCCAGCGGATCTCTCGTTCCTGAGCTAGGGGCAGACGCCCCCAGCATCATACTAAGCTTTTGAGTTCCCATCACTTACCTTCCTTGCTTCTTCTCTTAATTTTCTGATGTCATAAAACGTACCGTCCTCAAGTCTCTTCTTTAAATTCTTTAGCTGTGTATACTCCTGGTCATTCAACATTAGGAACTCAGGCTGTAACTCTAAAGTTTTGTCTATGCATTTTTGTAGATTGGTCAATAAAATTATAATCTTATTCCGGTGCTCCTCGTTTTCAATAGAGGATAACATTCTACCAAATCTTCTTTTTGCCGGTGACCATCGCCAAGCTCTATCCATCACTCACCTCCAACTTTGCCGAATCCAATCGACTTGTATATTTCAATAAGTTCATCTTGACGCTCACCCTCTTTGGATTCGCGTAACGTTTTTAAGAAATGCCTCCTGGCATACTTGCGACCCCTGACTTTAATAAGGTATCGCCAATAGTTTTTCGTTAGTCTAGTGTGCATCACTCACCTCCACTTCTAGTTGGGTTTCAATCCAGCACCTTGCACCACACGAAAGAGGCTTGTGTGGTCGGTATACAACCCTAGCAACCTCATTACCATCAGCATCACGAATGATTGCATTGGATGTGTATCGGTTGTCTTTGTACGTCTTCACAGTCAGGCAAGGCTCGCTTGTGCCATTTTTGACGTTTGCTCGTATCTTATGTTGATTTACGTGTATTATTGTTTTCATCACTCACCTCCTTTTGCTTTCTCGATGGCACTTCTCAGCCGTACCTGCATGACTGCTCTGCCCACATCAGGATCGACCTTTTCCCACCAGAAATCTGCAATGGTGAGTGCTTCTTCCATCGCCTTCAGCAACTCAGGTACTGCTGCAATTCTGCGTGCAGTTTCCTCATCACGCACATTTCTGGCGACCACTATTGGGTTGCCATCTTCTTCAATCTCTCGGACGCGCCACTGTCCATCTGTCTCGACTGCCTCCCACTTACCCATCACTCACCTCCTCGAATTGTTTTAAGCGAGGTAACGTTACTGCATACACCATTGCCTCAAAATAAGTCGGGAAACGCCCTATGACCTCTCCTGTGGAAACTTTAATCAAATGGTTACCGCTTGCCGATCTTACAATCTCGTATTCACTGGTTAGTCGTGCGAACTCCATCGTATAATATAAGTACAACCTAGCGCGCTCTTTGTTTTTCACCATCGACTTTAACACGTTTTCCATCACTCACCTCCTTCCCATCTGAGATAGAACTAGCTCAGCATCTTTTCTAAGATAATTCTCTACACTCATGTGAAGGTTCCATGTAGACGTAAAATCGTTCTGATAAGCAGACGGGTCAGGATGAAAGTGTCTAGAGAGTGAGTCAAAACTCATAGCCCATCGAACTTCTAAAGTATGTGCAAACGCTTTTGTGAATGATTCCATTCTTACTTTGTGTTCTGAGAAGCGTCCTCCAGCAATACTAGAGACAGTAAGCCCAGGCCACCAAAAAGAAATCAAGCCGTCCTCGTATCGAAAGTCAATCTCGACACCCTCTATCCGGATAAAGCGATCCGTGTTGTTTGTTCGCCAGTGACAATCATTTGAGAANCTAGACAGATGCCACACAGTGCAGCCTTTTTTCATTCGTATGTCAGCACTGTAATCATTGCAGTCGGAGTCATCGCTTTTGTATGCTCCCTTGGCACAAATCACAGCTTCTGAAAGAGCGTCGCGAAAATCACGGTTGTGATAATCATAGTTCATTTTATTCAGCAGTGATGCGTAGTCTAAAACAGTATCTGCTATTTTCTCTATTGATGTGTACGCTCTGTCAATAAGTCGGAACGATGTGTCTATATAAGCCACTGGTGCATCTCTGTCCTCGCAATACAGACATCGTATAATGATTGAGCCTGTCTTGCGTTTGATCAGTATTGTGTTGTCGGTAAAATCAAATCCAATATTCCAAATCTCTTTATCTTTCTTACAGAGTTGATTGATTACATCTCGTTTAAATTTATTTACTTCTTCATTCATTTTGACCTCCTTGGTCGTTGTTTGGTTGTTGTTGTCTTGCTGTCTCTTCGTTGTATCTCATGTCGTGGAAATACATATTCCAGTCTTCATCAGTCCAGTCCTCTCTGTCCTTCATTGACCAATGTAAATTTTTTGGTGTATCTATGATAATTTTTACTGGGTTTAGATCTTTCATGATTTACCTCCTAGATGTTGTACATCTTTAAAATTTCAACGTGTTCATCTTGTACCTTTTGTATCTGTTCACACCGATAGTGCCGATAACAATCTTCGACCTTGTACCACTCTCTACCCTCTTCCGAACTAATAGTTTCACAGGTGAACTCTTCGATTATTAGCTTTTGACGCTCTATATTATCCGACGGCAACTCTGGAAGACACATAATTGTAGTCTCAAGATACTCTTTATCTCCATCACGAGTTGCAATATGTACTACGTAGTAATCAGGCATCACTCAACTCCTTGGCATGCAATCAGTTTTTGATTGTGTCTTCTAAGTTCTTCCAGATCTTCCTCGGCCTCTTCAAGCGTTGAATAATCCCAGTACTCTTTCGTACAATTATCTTCGTCCGTATAAACAATAGTCCAAGTGTTATCGCCAGAGATTATTTCATAATCACGGTAGGCTCTACGGATGTCACGCCAATCATTAGAACAGGCAACATCATTATCGGGCAAGATGGTAAATGTATTGCGCGCAGTGCAGTCGCCAGTANCNNNACCAACTTCAGCACAATCTAATGGAGTAGACTGAGCAAGCTTGTTTTTAAGCACTTCGTGGATCCAATAGAAACCCTCATAAAGATCTTCTGTCGCTTCTTCACCAGCAATCTCGACGAGCCTTGCTCGTAAAGGATTGTATAGCGAGCGGGCACTAACCATATTGTCTCGATCTGGGTGGTCAGATATAAAGTTGTACTTACCAAGCAAGAGATAAATCATCATAGCCTCGTCTGCTTCTGATAAGTCATGGCCTTCGCCACAGCTTTCTGGTATTCGATTTAGTATTGAGTTTTCGAGTATGTTCATTATTCACCTCCTCTAGATTAAGATTTGTAGATTGTTAAGCATTCAGAATTGTGTAGCTCATATCGTAGATTGTTATCATCCAGAAACTGTTGCAGCTTGGGGTGACACACATCTTCATAGCCCATACGATGTTCGTCAAATATGACACGATCATCTGCAACATCCATAGGGAAGGACGTTATGATTATACGCTTACCACAATCGTTACGAGCAACTGAAATCCACTGATGATCAGGGAAAATCTTTTTTAGTTTGTTTGCTAGGCTTTTCATTTTTTACTCCGGGTTGGTTGTTTGCTATCTGTATATACACTTATACTACTAAATCGTACCGTGCAACCCATCAACTAAAAATAAATGAAAAAACTTTTGTGACACTGCATTATGTCTCGTGTACATCGAGGTTATAGACAAATAAAAAAAATAATAAAAAAACTTTTGTGCCACCCAATTCGAACCCGAATGACGGGCAGTTTAACTGTTTCGAGGTCAAAAAATCCCTATATTACGTAATTCTGTTGGGAAAAAACCAATATAAAAAAATACATATAAAAAATAATTTAATACTGTAAAAAAAGGAACGAGATCTGTGAATCTTATAAGTTTTAAGGTACTGAATCTGTAAGATGTCGGTAGGATGGGAATGAAAAGGGTGTCACAAAAGTATTAGGGGGTTGAGGGCTGAATTTAAAGTTATCCCGGAACTGTCGAGACAAAAGTGGGTGGCACATTTGTTGAGCAGAATCAGAGTAATGTGACAGAATTGACAAAATGTCACAGGATAATACAAAAACTGTGGGGATAATTGACAAAATGTCAAAAGTTCAAGGAGATTTGAACTTTGCTGGAAGGTATCGGGAGACAATAGTTGACAAAGCAAGTTGTTGACGTCAATTATATGTGTGAACCACAAAAACTCGGCGGTGCTTCGTGCGTCTATCACAATTTTCAGACCAACTGTGCTGGGCAGAGGAGATACCTTTGCTCAACATCGCCCGTATAGTGCGGAGTGTGAAGATTGCACGTCTTCAGAGCGGCAAGATGGTTAGGAAGGGTGAGCAGGTAGAGTACGTTGTAAACAGGGATACCAGGCTCCTATACCTGCGATACACAGGGGATGAACGCTTCGTACAGGGCTGGCAGACCTGCACCTTCGTGTATATACAGGAGGGTCGAAACTGGTGCCACATGACAGGGTGCTGCCCGTTCTGTGGCTCACCGACAGAGGAGTTCTATTTCTGGATACGCAATATACGATGCCACAATTGCTTTCGATACCGGTCGAGATGGGAGAGGCAGATGAGAATGACCAGAGGATTGCGCCATAAAATAGACAGGGGCGACCTTCTTTCGGTTGCCGAGGGTCTTACCAGTGCAGATCCAGCGGAGCTTTACAGGACAATGATTGCGATGGAAATGGCTGGGCTGAGTGAGCGGAAGCTGACCGTTGCCAAGAATCCTCAGAGGTGGACTCGGGTGGCAGACAAATGAGAAGACTCAAGGTCGCTCAGTATGCTGGGGAGTATTATCTACTGACCGGTTGGATAGTGGATGGGCTCATCGAGAAGCGGATGTGGATCAGTAATGTGGGGCGAAGTCCGGCTGTGATTCTTCACAACGTGCAGCCAATCCAGGTCTTGAGCTATGCACCTGACGGTCAACTGGTTGACGTGAGCGCAACCTGGTCACGGAAGGAGGCTCTACAGATAGCCAGGGAGGTCACCAAGCTGTTCTACGCCGACAACAAGACCATCGTCACCAAATCCTCAGAGGAGTTCCGAAGGTGGCTCGACCTCTGACTATCACCAATGCGGAGCAGGTGTGGCTATATTGGTGAGACTGTCACGGAGTGACGCACTTGGCATATATTTAACTCAGGTGCGGCAAATTTTTATGCCACTTGTCTTATTTTTTACGCCGCTTGGCACGTTTTTTAACACGTTTGGCATTAGTTTTATTGTACTTGGCACGATTTTTGGCGCGAGAGATTACCCTTGTATTGGATTTGCCATTGCCTCCACCCTTGCTGACCGGTTTAATGTGGTCAACTTCTTGGGTGGTCTTCAATGGTGCCAACCCCCGGCGTTTCCGGGCTGCATTGACCTTCGCCCTTGCGCTGTTCCGGGCTGTCCGGTTCTTGATTTGCTGTGGCTTGCCGTGGTACATCTTGTACTCACGTTTGTAGTCGCGCTTGCCTGTCTTGGGATTGATATATGGCATGTCCACATCTCCTATATGCAATGTAACATATAATATATACCACTTGGGTTATCTTTATATCAAGTGACATATAATATGACCCAAATGGCATAAAATCCTCAGAAGCAATCCGAT
>FUFK010066378.1_pt1 | contig 15330 bp, 9 predicted proteins | sample 1021851 | NCBI WGS metagenome assembly FUFK01 (sample SAMEA51879418, study PRJEB19060) | metagenome | reverse complement strand
GGACTAAGAGTCCTGCAGATCTCAAAGATGAAGACTATAAGCAATTTTACAAAGAGCTTTACCCTTATCAATTTGAGGAACCATTATTTCATATTCATTTGAATGTAGATTATCCTTTTAACCTTACTGGTATTTTATATTTTCCTAAAATATCAAATGATCTTAATCTACAAAAAGACAGAATTCAACTTTACCAAAANCAAGTATTTGTNACCGATAANGTTGAAGGTATTGTNCCTGAATTTTTAGGGCTTCTCAAGGGTGTNATAGATTCTCCTGATATACCACTTAATGTATCAAGGAGCTATCTTCANTCTGATGCATCTGTAAAAAAGATTACTAATTATATCACTAGAAAAGTTGCAGATAAATTAAACTCAATCTTTAAAAATGAAAGAGAGAATTTAGAAAGTAAATGGAATGATATCAAAGTTGTGATTGAATATGGTATGCTTACTGAAGATAAATTTTATGATAAAGCTGAATCATTTAACCTCTATCCAACAGTAGATGATAAATATCTTACTTACGAAGAATTAGAAAAAAAAATTAAAAAGCTTCAAACAGATAAAGATGGAAATTTAATTATCCTTTACGCTCAAAATAAAGATGAGCAGTATACTTTCATTGAGTCTGCAAAAGAAAAAGGCTTAGAAGTTCTTCTTTTAGATTCTCCCATAATTCCTCATTTAATGCAGAAACTTGAATCAAAGAAAGAAAAAATTAAATTTTCTAGAGTTGATTCTGATACTTTAGAGAACTTGATAAAGAAGGATGAGGAAGTAATTTCAAAGTTGACTGATGAAGAAAAAGAGAAATTAAAACCAATTATTGAAACCGCAGTTGAAAATGAAAAATATACTGTACAGTTAGAGGCCCTAGATAGTAATAGCATGCCTTTTATGCTCGCTCAACCAGAATTTATGAGGAGGATGAAGGAAATGCAACAAACAGGTGGGGGAGCAATGGGTAATTTGCCAGAAATGTACTCATTAATTGTAAATACAAACCATGAANTAGTTGGNAAAATTTTGAATACAAGAACTGAAAAAAAGAGAAACAGTTTNATAAAACAATCAATTGATTTGGCAAAACTTTCTCAAAATAATTTAACTGGTAAGGATCTTACTGAATTTATAAATAGAAGTATAGATTTAATCAAATAAGTAGTTAAGAATAGCTGCTAGCCTCATACCNCCTTTAAGTATTAATTCTCTTACAATTGGAAAGTTTTTGTATTGATATTCATATCCTAACCTGTCATCTTTAGAAACACCTCTATATATATCTCTTGTATGAGAGTGGATGTCATTTACCCAATCAATTAAATCTTCTCTTTCAAATTTTATCTCAAGTTTTTCAGGAGCAGGTAAATTTTTAGCAAATTCGCTGTAACTCATTCCATAGCTGTTAATCATGTCTGAATCCCATAGTCTATGAAGATTAGTATTTCTTCCAAACCATTTAACATTAACTCTATTTCCACCCCTATCCTCATATCTTCCAATATGCATTGGCTGGTGTATATCTCCAACAAAGTGAATNAGNAATTTTAAATAAAATGATTTATCTAAGTCTGAAGTAGATTCACTCTCTAACATATCTATGCATGTATTGATTGCCATAAAGACATCACCTGTTTCAGATGGGACTATGTCTTTATAGTTTTCATCTAATTCCATATTTACAAAATGCCAACTATAATATTTATCATATCTACTATCTGATTTAATATCATCTGCATACGTAGATGCGGTAACAATTGTTTCACCATCTAGGATTTCATTTATTTTTTTCTTTGCATTTTCAGTTAAATAAAATGAAGCAACCTCAGCCAAAGCTCTGTGACCAGTGGATCCCCAATTTAAAAATGAAAGAGCTCCAATAAAAAATATTATGATAAGTCTCATGAACACATTAAAAATTAATCAAATATAATATTATGTAAAATATTATTTATTTAGTTTTGAAATATTACTTTTAAAAAAAGCCTTTTTTTGAAAAATAAATTAATTCTATTTGTTATTTGTTTTTCCTTAAACTATTCATTTTCTCAAGATTATTTTGTAAAATATATAAATAGAGAAATAGAAATTGATGGGGTTGAAGATAAATTATGGTCTGAAGTAAGTAAAAGTTCTGATTATTGGCAATGGAGGCCTAGTGACTCAATAAAAGCTAAAAATCAGACTAATTTTAAAGCTTTATACGATGATAAGAACCTATACTTTTTAATTAAATCAAATATAAGTGGTAATAATTTCACTGTATACTCTTTAAAAAGAGATTTCGAAACCGCAAGTGCTGATTATGTTCAATTAATTTTTGATACGTTTAGTGATGCTACAAATGCATTCCAATTTCAAACTAATCATATCGGCTTGAAAGGTGATCTTTTGGTATCTAATGGTAATAGAGATCCAAGGCTTGATAGGAACAAGTCCTGGGATGCAATCTGGTATGTGGAGTCTAAATTATATAATGATTTCTTTTTAACTGAGTTAAAAATTCCTTTAGATCAATTGTATTATGGTAACAACTCTAAAAAATGGAGATTTAATATGTATAGAAGTGATACTAATGGTCAAGAACATTCAGTTTGGTCTAAAGTACCTCAAAATCAAAGCATTGGAAATCTAGCATTTATGGGTAATTTAATTTTTGAAGAACCTTTAGGTAAACAAAAGAAACCCTCTGTATTAATTCCATATATAAATATTTTAAATGGTAAAGAATTTACACCTAATAACAAAGTGAAAAGAAATCAGGTTGGAATTGATGTTAAAATACCAATTGCAAATTCACTTAACTTAGATTTTACACTAAATCCTGATTTTTCTCAAGTTGAGGTTGATGACAGAATTGTGAATACATCTCAATGGGAAGTTAGACTTCCTGAAAAGAGGCAGTTTTTTACCCAAAATTCAGATCTATTTTCTGACTTTGGTACAAGTAGAGATGCTCAACCTTTTTTCTCAAGAAGGATTGGCATTTCATCAAATAAATATGGAGAATTAATTGAGAATAAAATTATATCTGGTATTAAATTAAGTGGAAAGATAAATGACAAAACAAGGATAGGCTTGCTTAATATTCTCACTGATGATGACATAGAAAATGAAATAGCAAAAAATAACAATACACTTCTGACTTTTAGAAAGAATGTTTTCAATGGCTCAAATTTTTCATTTTTTTTCTTAAACAGAGAGTCTGTTAAAGAATATTCGTTTTTGAATAATAAAGAAAAATATAATAGAGTATTGGGTGGAGAATATAATTTAGCCTCTGGGGATGGAAAGTGGTTTGGTAAAGCTTTTGTTCATAAATCTTTTAGACCTTCAGAAATTGATAATAAACAAAATATATCATCAGGTATAATAATTACTAGAAATACCAAAAAAAGTCTAATTAGGTTTTATTCCGCATATGTTGGTGATGATTTTAGATCAGACTTAGGTTATTACAGAAGATATGGTATGTATAAGTTTGAACCTAATTATAGATTTCGTATTTATCCAGATAACCCAAAAATTCAAGAGATTGAATTGTCTCATTATGCTGCATGGGTTTTCAGGACAGAATTAGAGAACAAATATGAGGGCAATATTCATTATTCTCAGATACAATTAAAATATTTAAGTACAAGTAGATTGAGTTTCCAACGAAGGCAATCAAAAACATATTTATATTACGATTTTGATCCAACAAGATCTTTAAATGGAGAGCCATTACCAAAGAATAATTTTTATGATTATGTCGATTATATTTTTTCATATAAATCTTCCTCAAGAAATATTTTTAATATTGATTCAAGTATTTCATATGGAGGTTTTTTTAATGGTAATAAATTTTCATTTTATAATGAATTAGCTTTCAGAAGACAACCAATATTTAATACATCATTAAAATTTAATTTTGACTCTATAAAACTACCAAGTCCTTATTCTTCTAAAAACATATGGTTAATTAGTCCAAAGTTTGAATTTACATTTTCAAAAAAGACTTTTTGGACAACTTATATTCAATATTCCTCACAATCAGAAGACCTTGGAATAAATTCTAGACTTCAATTTAGATTTGCACCTTTATCTGACTTATATTTGGTGTATAATGATAATTACTATGCTTCAAACTCAATTTTGCCTAGATTTAGATCTATTAATTTAAAGCTAACATACTGGTTTAACATTTAAATATGAAAAAAGAATTTTTAATATTTAACCTTTTGATTTTAACTTTTAGTTGCTCAACTAATGAAACTAAGATGATTGTTTCAGGAAATATAGATGGACTAAAAAAGGGCACTTTATATCTTCAAAAGCAACAAGATTCTATTATCGTATCAATTGATTCAATTTTTGTAGAAGGAAATAGTAATTTTAAGTTAGAAACTGAAATTAATGAACCTGATATTTACTACTTATACCTTGATAAAAATGATGGCGATTCACTAAATGATATTATTACTTTTTTTGGTAATAATGGAAAAATTAATATAAAAACCGCTCTTAAAAATTTTGATTCGAGTTATGAAATTTCTGGATCAAAAAATACTGAACTTCTTCAAGAATATTTTTCTATTATAAGGAAGTTTAATCTTCAAAATCTAGACTTACTTGAAATATTCTATAAAGCACAAATAGAAAATAATCAAGCTAAAATTGACTCAGTTAACACACAGATTGAAAATCTAATAAAAAGAAAGTATCTATACACTTTAAATTTTGCAACAAATAATTCAGAATTTGAGATATCTCCTTATATAGCAGTCAGTCAGATTGCAGATGCGAATAAAGAGTTCCTCTTAAAGCTTTATGATACTTTACCTGAAAAAATTAAAAAATCTAAATACGGTAAAATTCTACAGACATTAACGTTAGATTAACCGCTATACTCTACGAAGTTTCTTGGAGTCTCGTATAAAGTAATTTTTAACTTATATGAGTCATCAAAATATTTAATCAATCTATTATAGATTAATACAGCTATGTTTTCTGCTGACGGATTTAAATTCTTAAAATCATCGATATCTAAATTAAGATTTTTGTGATCTAAGTAATCTTCAACTTCAGATTTTATTATACCCTTTAGCTTTCCGAGATCATAGACATAGCCAGTTTCCTTATCAATTTCTCCGGTAAGACTAACAATTAACTCATAATTATGACCATGAAAGTTTTTATTAGCACATTTCCCAAAAACTTCATCATTTTTCTGATCTGTCCAATCAGGTCTATATAATTTATGAGCTGCATTAAAATGAGCTCTTCTACTTACTGTAACTTTCATTTTTTTAAATAATTATAAAAATAATCAAAAGCTATTTTAAACCATACAGTATATTGATCTGAATTATTATCAATATCATTTTTAAGTGTTTCCATGTCAATCCATTTAAAGTCATCAGCTTCTTCTTTATTTAAAACTGGGTCACTGTCATAGATACCATAAAACACATGATCAAACTCATGTTCAGTTAAACTATTACCGACCTCTGCTTTATATATGAAATCATAAACTTTTCTTAAACTTGTTTTTATTCCCATTTCTTCATCGAGTCTCCTAATAGCAGCACTTAATGTGTCTTCACCTTCTTTAGGATGACTACAACAAGTATTTGTCCATAAACCGCCTGAATGGTACTTGGAAACAGCACGTTTTTGAAGTAAAAGTTGATATTTGTTATTAAAAATAAAAATAGAGAATGCTCTGTGAAGAAGACCCTTTTCATGAGCCTCAAGCTTTGGCATTAGACCAACTTGATTATCTTTTTCATCAACAAGAATTACATTCTCTTTTGACATATTGCCAATTAAAAGTTTAATTCCTCTTCCTTATTTATAAGCAAACTATTATACTCATCTTTAGGACCAACAATAATATCATCGTATTCTCTAGTTCCTGTTCCAGCAGGAATTTTATGACCTACGATAACGTTTTCTTTAAGGCCTCCAAGATGATCATTCTTAGCATTAACTGCTGCTTCATTTAAAACTTTAGTAGTTTCTTGGAAAGAAGCAGCTGATATGAATGATTTAGTTTGAAGAGATGCTCTAGTAATACCTTGTAGCTGTGTGGATGCAGTTGCAGGTTTAGCATCTCTGGCTTCAACCAGATTTTTATCATCCCTTTTAAGAATTGAATTTTCGTCGCGAAGCTGTCTTGCTGAAACAAGTTGTCCAACTTTTAAATTTTCGCTGTCACCTGCCTCTTCGATGACTTTCATTCCATAAAGCTTATCATTCTCAGAAATAAAGTCATCTTTATAAGTTAATTGATCTTCAAGGAATAATGTATCACCTGGATCAATAACTTTGACTTTTCTCATCATTTGTCTTACTACAACTTCAAAATGCTTATTATTAATTTTAACACCCTGGAGTCTGTAAACCTCTTGAACTTCATTAACCAAATACTGCTGAACAGCAGATGGACCCTTAATATTTAGGATATCATTTGGTGTGATAGAACCATCTGATAAAGGCATTCCAGCTTTTATGAAATCATTCTCTTGAACAAGAATTTGATTAGATAGTTTTACGAGATATTTTTTAATATCTCCAAATTTTGATTCAACAATAATTTCCCTATTACCTCTTTTAATTTTGCCAAAAGATACAACTCCGTCAATCTCTGATACGATAGCAGGGTTTGATGGATTTCTTGCTTCAAATAATTCAGTTACACGTGGAAGACCTCCTGTAATATCTCCTGATTTAGCAGATTTTCTAGGAATTTTTATTAAAATTTTACCTTTATCGATTGTCTCATTTTCTTCAACCATAATATGAGCTCCAACAGGTAAATTATAGGATCTTAAAGTAACTCCTTTTTTGTCTTGTATTAAAAGTGTTGGGATTAGTTTTTTATCTCTCGTGTCAGTTATTACTTTTTCTTTAAAACCAGTTTGTTCATCAATTTCAATCTTGTAAGTTTTACCAACTTCAATATTCTCATAAACAATTTTACCAGCAAATTCTGATACAATAACTCCATTGAATGGATCCCATTGACATATAATATCACCTTTAGATACTTTTTGACCATTCTTAATATTTAAATAAGAACCATAAGGGATATTATTTGTACTTAAGATATTTTTAGTTTTGGAGTCAAGAATTTTAATTTCAGTAGTACGAGAAATAACTATATTAGAGCTGTTACCATCGCTATCTTTAGACTTAACTAGTTTTAAATCTTCAATTTCTGCAGTTCCGTCAAATTTGGCTATCAACGAGTTTTCCTCAGAAATATTTCCAGCAACACCACCAACATGAAATGTTCTTAATGTTAATTGAGTACCTGGCTCTCCTATGGACTGAGCGGCAACAACACCAACAGCCTCTCCAATTTGAACTGCTTTTCCAGTAGCAAGGTTTCTACCGTAACAATTTACACATATACCTTTTTTGGATTCACAAGTTAAAGGAGATCTTACTTCAATGGAGTTAATTAAAGTATTTTCAATCTTGGAAACAATCTCCTCATCAATTAGCTTTCCACCTTCTAGAATAAGTTCATTTGAAGATGGATCAATTATATCATTTAGAGCAACTCTACCTAAAATTCTTTCACCCAGAGTTTCAACAATTTCTTCATTTTTCTTTAGAGCAGTAACTTCGATACCTCTTAATGTTCCACAATCATGTTCATTTACAATTACATCTTGTGATACATCAACTAATCTCCTTGTAAGATATCCAGCATCTGCAGTTTTAAGTGCAGTATCAGCTAAACCTTTTCTTGCTCCATGAGTAGAAATGAAATATTCTAAAATTGAAAGACCTTCTTTGAAGTTTGAAAGTATAGGATTTTCAATAATTTCCCCGCCACCTACATTAGATTTTTTAGGTTTTGCCATCAAACCTCTCATACCAGTAAGCTGTCTAATCTGTTCTTTTGAACCTCTTGCTCCAGAGTCAAGCATCATGTAAACAGAGTTAAATCCTTGTTGATCTTCACTTATTTGCTTCATTGCAAGCTCTGTAAGAGTAGCATTTGCAGATGTCCATACATCAATTACCTGATTATACCTCTCATTATTTGTAATTAGCCCCATATTATAATTACTTATAATTGCATCAACTTGCTTATTGGCATCATCAATTAAATTCTGCTTTTGTTGAGGAATAATAATATCACCTAAACTAAAAGACAATCCACCTTTGAAAGCAAATGAATATCCAAGGTCTTTTATTTTATCAAGGAATTCAGCAGTTTCAGGAACACTTGTGTTTTGAAGAATTTTACCAATAATTTCTCTCAGGTTTTTCTTTGTAAGAACTTCATTAAAGTAACCAGCTTTGGAAGGTACTACTTCATTAAAAAATACTCTACCTGGGGTGGTTTCAATAATTTCATAGGAATTTTCTATATCAGAAGTTTTTACTTTACACTTAATTATAGCGTTTAGATCAACTTTTTTCTCATTGTAGGCCATGGTTACTTCTTCAGGAGAAAAGAAAATTGAGCCCTCTCCTTTAAGCTTTAAAGTATCCGATGATCTTCTTGATTTAGTCATATAATATAGTCCTAAAACCATGTCCTGAGATGGAACAGTAATTGGAGACCCATTAGCAGGGTTAAGAATATTATGCGATCCTAACATAAGTAGTTGAGCTTCCAATATAGCCTCAGGGCCTAATGGAAGGTGAACTGCCATCTGATCACCATCAAAATCTGCATTAAATGCAGTACATGTTAATGGATGAAGTTGTATTGCTTTACCTTCAATAAGCTTTGGTTGAAAAGATTGTATACCAAGCCTATGAAGAGTTGGTGCTCTGTTAAGAAGAACAGGATGACCTTTAAGCACATTTTCAAGTATATCCCAAACAACTGGCTCTCTCCTATCAATAATTTTTTTTGCTGACTTAACAGTTTTTACAATGCCTCGTTCAATAAGTTTTCTAATAATAAATGGTTTGTATAGTTCTGCGGCCATATCTTTTGGTAGTCCACATTCATACAATTTTAACTCTGGTCCAACAACTATTACTGATCTTGCAGAGTAATCAACCCTTTTACCAAGTAGGTTTTGTCTAAATCTACCTTGCTTCCCCTTTAATGAGTCTGATAAAGATTTAAGAGGTCTATTAGATTCTGTCTTAACTGCAGAAGCTTTTCTTGTATTATCAAATAATGAATCAACAGATTCTTGAAGCATTCTTTTTTCATTTCTTAATATTACCTCAGGCGCTTTAATTTCAACTAACCTTTTTAGCCTATTATTTCTAATTATTACTCTTCTATACAAATCATTGAGATCAGAAGTAGCAAATCTACCCCCATCCAATGGGACTAGAGGTCTTAACTCAGGTGGTATAACGGGAATTACTTTAACAACCATCCACTCTGGCAAATTCTCTTTTCTCTCGTTCCCCTCTCTAAAGGACTCTACTACCTGAAGCCTTTTTAAAGCTTCTGTTTTTCTTTGTTTAGAGGTTTCATTATTGGCTTTATGTCTTAATTCATATGAAAGAGACTCTAAGTCAATTCGTGATAACAGTTCAATCAGACATTCAGCACCCATTTTAGCAATAAATTTTCTCTCATCACTGTCTTCAAGAAATTGATTATCAGCAGGAAGTGATTCCATGATAGACAAATATTCTTCCTCAGTCAAAAAATCCATTTTATTTAATGCTTCTCCTTCTTCACTCTTAGCTTCACCAGGTTGAATAACTACATATCTTTCATAGTAGATAATCATGTCAAGTTTTTTTGATGGTAAACCCAAAAGATATCCAATCTTATTTGGAAGAGACTTAAAATACCAAATATGAGCAACAGGAACAACTAGGTTTATATGTCCTACTCTGTCTCTTCTTACCTTTTTTTCAGTTACCTCAACTCCACATCTATCACATACTATACCTTTATACCTAATCCTTTTATATTTACCACAAGCACACTCATAGTCTTTCACAGGGCCAAAAATTCTTTCACAAAACAATCCATCCCTCTCTGGTTTATGAGTTCTATAATTAATAGTTTCAGGCTTAAGAACTTCACCTCTAGAGTTCCCAAGTATAACCTCTGGAGATGCTAGTCCAATTGAAATAGTATTAAATTTTTTTTGAGTAATTAATTCGTTATTTTTTGACATCTTTATATTTAATTTTATTTTTCTTCTAATCTAATATCTAATCCAAGTCCTTTAAGTTCATGCATTAAAACATTAAATGACTCTGGAAGGCCAGCTTCAGGGAGATTTTCTCCCTTAACAATAGATTCGTATGCCTTGGCTCTACCAATAACATCATCTGATTTAATTGTTAAAATTTCTTGGAGTGCGCTAGATGCTCCGTAAGCTTCTAAAGCCCAGACTTCCATTTCCCCAAATCTTTGACCACCAAACTGAGCTTTACCACCCAATGGTTGCTGAGTAATTAAGCTGTAAGGTCCAATTGATCTGGAGTGCATCTTGTCATCAACCATATGCCCAAGCTTAAGCATATAGATTACACCAACAGTAGCTGGTTGATCAAATTTTTCTCCAGTTCCACCATCGTATAAATAAGTATGACCAAATCTTGGAACATTTGCCTCATCAGTTAANTTATTAATTTCCTCTAATGTTGCTCCATCAAAAATTGGAGTTGAAAATTTTCTACCAAGATTCATACCTGCCCAGCCTAATACTGTTTCATATATTTGGCCAATATTCATTCTAGAAGGAACACCTAATGGATTTAAAACAATATCAACTGGTGTTCCATCTTCAAGAAATGGCATGTCTTCTTGTCTAACGATTCGTGCAACAATACCCTTATTACCATGTCTACCAGCCATTTTATCACCAACTTTAAGTTTTCTTTTCTTAGCTATGTAAACTTTTGCCAATTTTTTTATACCTGGCGGCAATTCATCACCTACACTAATTGTGAACTTTTCTCTTCTTAATGCTCCCTGAATATCATTTTCTTTAATTCTGTAATTGTGAAGAAGAGAGCTAATTAGGCTATTAGTAATATCAGATGTAGTCCAAACTCCTTTAGTAAGGTGAGTATAATCCTCAACATTAGCTAACATTTTTGTAGAGAACTTTTTACCTTTTGGTAATACTTCATCTCCAAGATCATTAAATACACCTTGACAAGTCTTACCATTAACAATTGATGAAAGTTTATCAACGAGTTTTAATCTGTGATCATCAAGAATCTGATCATACTTAGTTTCTAAAATTTCAAGATCAACTTTATCTTGTGATCTTCTTCTTTTGTCCTTAAATGATCTAACAAATAATTTTTTATCAATTACAATTCCGTTAAGAGAAGGAGGTGCTTTAAGGGACGCATCTTTTACATCTCCTGCTTTGTCACCAAATATTGCTCGTAAAAGTTTTTCTTCAGGAGTAGGATCAGATTCACCCTTAGGTGTGATTTTTCCAATTAATATATCACCTGGTTTAACATCTGCACCAACTCTTATCATTCCATTTTCATCCAATTCTTTTGTTGCTTCCTCGCTAACATTTGGAATATCATCAGTAAGCTCCTCTGAACCTAGTTTAGTGTCTCTTACATCTATGGCATATTCATCAATATGAATTGATGTAAAAACATCATCTCTTACAACTTTCTCAGAAATCACAATTGCATCTTCAAAATTGTAACCTTTCCAAGGCATAAATGCAACTTTAAGATTCCTTCCTAATGCAAGCTCACCATTTTGAGTTGCATAACCTTCACATAGTACTTGACCCTTAGTAACTTGGTCACCTTTTTTAACAATTGGCTTAAGGTTTATACATGTCCCTTGATTTGTTTTCTGAAACTTTATAAGGTTATATGTTTTTCTATCTTCATCAAAACTTAAAAGTTTTTCTTCTTTTGAAAAACTATACTTAATAATGATTTTCTTTGAATCAACGTAATCAACAACACCATCTCTTTCTGCATTTAGTAAAACCCTTGAGTCAGAAGCAACTGATTTTTCTAAGCCAGTACCTACTATAGGTGAATCTGGTCTCAAAAGTGGTACAGCTTGACGCATCATATTTGAACCCATTAATGCACGGTTAGCATCATCATGTTCAAGGAAAGGTATTAAAGATGCTGATATTGATGCTATTTGATTAGGAGCAACGTCAGTATAATTTATAGTATCAGGAGTTACAACTGGAAAATCTGCCTGGTCTCTAGCAATAACCTTTTCTGAATTTATCTTTCCAGTTTTATCATATTCAATGTTTGCCTGTGCTATTAGTTTATTTTCTTCTTCCTCTGCAGTTAAGTATGTTACTTTATTTAAGTTGATTTTACCATCTTTAACTTCTCTATAAGGCGTCTCTATAAAACCAAGATTATTTACTCTTGCATATACAGACAATGAGGATATTAGACCAATATTTGGACCTTCAGGTGTCTCAATTGGGCAAAGTCTTCCATAGTGAGTGTAATGAACATCTCTTACCTCGAAACCAGCTCTTTCTCTTGAAAGACCCCCTGGCCCTAATGCAGATAAACGTCTTTTGTGAGTTAACTCTGCAAGGGGATTAGTTTGATCCATAAACTGAGATAATTGATTTGTACCAAAAAAAGTGTTTATAACGGAAGATAATGTTTTTGCATTGATCAGATCAATTGGAGTAAATACTTCATTATCCCTAACGTTCATTCTTTCCCTAATTGTTCTGGCCATTCGTGCTAAACCAACTCCAAACTGAGAGGATAACTGTTCTCCAACTGTTCTAACTCTTCTATTAGATAAATGGTCAATATCATCTATCTCTGCTTTGGAATTAATAAGTTCAATAAGATACTTGATAATTGTAGTAATATCATGACGAGTTAGTGTCCTCTCATCCATGTCAACTTCTAAATTTAGCTTCTTATTCATTCTATATCTTCCAACTTCACCTAGGTTGTATCTTTGATCAGAGAAAAATAATTTATCAATAATACCTCTAGCAGTTTCTTCATCTGGTGGCTCGGCATTTCTTAGTTGTCTATATATATACTCAACGGCCTCTTTTTCAGTATTTGTTTGATCTTTTTGAAGTGTATTGTAGATGATTGCATAATCAGAATTTTGAGAATCTTGCTTATGAAGCAATACAGTTTTGACATCTGAATCTAATATCTGTTGAATATGTTCCTCTTCAATTTCAGTATCTCTATCAAGAACAATCTCATTTCTTTCAATAGAAATAACTTCACCTGTATCTTCATCAACAAAATCTTCATGCCATGTTCTAAGAACTCTTGCTGCTAACTTTCTATTTAAAATCTTTTTAAGACCAGCTTTTGTAACTTTTATCTCTTCTGCAAGATCAAAAATTTCTAAAATTTCTTTATCACCCTGATAACCAATGGCTCTAAAAAGTGTAGTAACAGGTAACTTTTTCTTTCTGTCAATGTATGCATACATTACATTATTAATATCTGTTGCAAATTCAATCCAAGATCCTTTGAATGGAATTACTCTTGCGGAATATAATTTAGTTCCATTTGCATGAAAAGATTGTCCAAAAAATACTCCAGGAGATCTATGAAGCTGAGATACAACAACTCTTTCAGCACCATTAATAATAAATGTTCCACTTGGAGTCATATATGGAATAGAGCCAAGAAAAACATCCTGAACTATGGTTTCAAAATCCTCATGTTCTACATCAGTACAATAAAGCTTTAATCTAGCTTTCAAGGGAACAGAATAACTGAGACCTCTTTGAATACACTCATGCATAGAATATCTAGGTGGATCAACAAAATAATCAAGAAATTCCAATACAAACTGATTTCTTGCATCAGTAATAGGAAAATTTTCCTTAAAAGTATTAAATAGCCCCTCTTCAACCCTTTCATCGGACTTAGTTTCAAGTTGAAAAAAATCTTGAAATGATTTTATTTGAATATCTAAAAAATCAGTTTCAATATTTGGATTTTTTGAATTTGAAAAATTTGTTCTCAATTTATTATTAGTCATAGTTTAGAGTTTAGTTCAAACAAGGATAGGCCTTTAGAATTTATCTAAAAGCCTTATAATGAGGTTATTTTAATTTACTTAAGTTCAACCTCGGCTCCAGCTTCTTCAAGTGATTTCTTTAGTCCTTCAGCATCATCTTTAGATACTGCTTCTTTGATTGAGCTTGGAGTGTTGTCAACAAGATCTTTGGCTTCTTTAAGACCAAGACCTGTTAACTCCTTAACCAATTTTACTACTGCAAGTTTTGAACCACCAGCTGATTTTAATACAACATCAAATTCTGATTTTGCATCACCTGAATCATCCCCACCAGCAGCAGGACCTGATGCTACCGCTACTGCTGCTGCTGCTGCAGGTTCGATACCATATTCATCTTTTAGAATATCAGCAAGTTCGTTAACTTCCTTAACTGTTAAACCGACTAACTGTTCTGCGACTTTTTTTAGATCTGCCATTATTAGAGTTTTAAATTATTAATTATACTTAACTTTTATTTAGACTCATCGTTAGATTCGTCTTCAGAGGTTTGTTCCTCTGATTTATTATCTTCTTCTGCAGGCTTCTCCGCCTTAACTTCTTCTTCTGCAGGCTCTTCCACCTTAATTTCTTCTTCTGCAGGCTCTTCCACCTTCACGCCATCCGTAGGATTTTCACTTAATGTTTTTACAAGACCCGCAATTTTACCACTACTTGACTTAAGAGCAGAAATAACATTTTTAGCAGGTGACTGAAGAAGAGTAATAATCTCACCTATAACTTCTTCTTTTGATTTAAGCTTAAATAGAGCTTCAATTTGATCATCACCAATATAAATGGCCTCATCAACAAATGCACCTTTTAATATAGGTTTTTCTCCATCTTTTCTAAATTTCTTGATAACCTTTGCTGGACTATTTCCAGATTCAGATAGCATTATAGTTGTATTACCTTTCAGCAAGTCCTTTAACTCTCCAAAATCCGTTTCAGATTCAGACATTGCTCTTTCTAAAAAAGTATTCTTTACAACAGAAAGTTTTACGTTTGAGTTAAAGCACTCTCTTCTAAGTTTAGAGGTCTGCATAGCATCAAGTCCAGCTATATCAGTTAAATAGATTGATTTATAACCATTTAACTGGCCCTTAAGTTCTTCAACAACTTTAACTTTTTCTTCTTTATTCATTATTATTCAAATTTAGAATCAATCGCAATCCCTGGACTCATAGTGCTAGACATTGAAATACTTTTTATATATGTTCCTTTTGCAGATGATGGTTTGAGTTTAACAATTGTCTTTATTAACTCATTTGCATTATCTTTTATTTTATCTGCCGTGAAAGAAACCTTACCAACAGAGGCATGAACAATACCGGTTTTATCAACTTTAAAGTCAATCTTACCACCTTTTATATCAGAGACAGC
>FUFK010802681.1_pt1 | contig 15331 bp, 19 predicted proteins | sample 1021851 | NCBI WGS metagenome assembly FUFK01 (sample SAMEA51879418, study PRJEB19060) | metagenome | reverse complement strand
CCTCTACGACCTCGATTTCTATCGAGTTTCTATAGCAGATTTTACAGTTTCTAAAAGTTTATCATCCATGTCAGTCTTAGTTAATTTAACTGCTTTTTCTAGGATAACAATACACAATTTGATTAGACCCTCACCCAATTCTGAGTCATCAGGGATTTTAGATACAGCATCAGATACAATTTTAGATGCGAATGGTAGAAGAAAAGATAACATGATCTAACGTATAATTCTACCCTATATAGGCTACTTTAGTCGGGTGTGAACTGATTGTTCTTAACGTATCCCCACTTACCTTTTGATAGTGCTCTTACACCTCTGGGATCTTTACCTACTCTCTCCTTAGCAGCCTTACCTGCATCCATGATCTGTTTATATTTTTTCTGCTTTGCTTCCTTGTGTTTCTCTTGAGCTTTCGCTATGATTTCGTTTTTTAAACTTGTTGTTTCAATCATTTCTTTGTCCTTTGGCCACTCATAAGAACAATTCCATGCCCGAAGAGACTTATTGATGCGACTGTCTGGATCTCTTGCAGTCTTTGCACTTGTAAGTTTCTTCTTCATACCTTTCATTCTGGCACAGAACGATTTCCTACGAGGATTACCTACTTTTTTACTGGGAGCTTTTAGGTCTGAACCAGGATTCTCACGTTCGTAAGACTTCCTGCCCTTTTCATTCAGACCACCCTCTTTATTTTTACCTGCCTTACGTGTCCACGCAGCAGATTCACTCCTTACAATCTTATTGTCAGGTTCATTCTTTGAAAGATTTTTTGCTTTTTGTTTCTTAGAGATCTTAGGTCCTCCTACTATATCTCCATACTCATCTCTCTTGACTCCTTCTTTCATACTCTTAAGAAGAGCATCAACACGTTTCTGACTATCTTTCTTGTGGTAATTTACTGGTGTTTTATCTTTCTTTCCTTTCATCTTTACACCTCTACCTTTTGCAGTATTATATCTTCTTGCTTCTGTGTCATCATGAGTTGCCATACTACCTTTAGAACCTCTTCTATTACCAAATGTTCTTTGGTTTCTTTCATTCTTTTTAGCAGCATCATCTTTACCCTGATCTACCTTTGCTTCATCCATTTTCAGTGCATCTAACTGATCTAATGCTTTTTGTGACCACCATATTGTAGCTTCTTTCATCTTCTTTTTAGGTTTATCGGTTGGAACATAGGTTGGTTTAGCAGCACCAGACTTAGATTGTTGATTAGGATCTGCTTTTTTCTTACGTCTTTGTGCAGATAATCTTTCTGCCTTAGTCATAGACGCTCTCTTTGCAGATGATACACACTTAGGAGTTCCTTCACCAGGTTTGTCACTAGCACAAGTACCACCTGTGACTACATTGACCCACCCTTTCTTACCGTCTTTTGATTTAGATTTAGAAAACCACTTGTGTAAGTTGCCTTCCTTTACTAGGTATCCATCATGCATGACCTTATAACCTTTTGGAATTGGTTTACATTTTTGATCTGTATTACAATAGTATTTACCTTCACCACACTCCACTACTACCGCCTCCTAAAATTGCAAGGTTTAATCCTGCTATAGTATACATTGCATTATGTATTGTAAGATCGGAATCTTGTATCCATGGCTGTGCATCTTCATTATAAATCCAACATTGTAATGCACCATACTTTGCTTTTGGTATGGAGTCATCAAACCACCAATCATAATGTGGTGTATCGTCGGTTGCGGGGTAAGTCAAGTACCTAACCCCTTACCTTTATCATAATTATCCTTTCCTCCATATCTTGCCATTGTCTCAATGTAGTCTCTAGTGTTTTTAAACCCACGTTTCTTAGCATCAGCAGCAGTTTGTTTCTTTTGATCTGCCATCTTCTTATACTTACCAGTTCCTGCAGTAGACTTAGCACCCTTGACTTTCTTAGGTTGACCCTTTTTCATGATAGCACCTTTACCATACTTAGCAATAATTTTTTTCTTTACTATGTCAAGTGCAGCATCTCTTTCTTCATGAGTAAACTTCATACCCTTAGTTGCTTTATCCTTAAGTGCCTGACGTTTCTTAGGATCCATNTTCTTTTCATAGTCTGCTAACTTCTTAGCATAANTAGGGTTATCCATTTTCTTGATAAGTGCTCTGTCTTTCTTATCAGGTCCTGTATATGATGCTTCATTCTGTACATCAGGACCATCATTTACATCGTCACGTCTACGTTTTTGTTCACACTTCATACAGTCACAGTCTTCACCATGATTCTTCTTAACCTCTTTGAGTTCATCTTTCTTAGGGTTAATAAGAATCTTAGATTTTTTTTCTGCTAGATATGATTTGAATGATAGCACTACTTTGCCTCCATTCTACGTTTCTTAGCTTGTTTAGCATATAGTCTAGATGATTGCTTCATCTTCTCTATTGCTCTTTCTTTGTTTCCTGCTACTGCTGCCTTACCTCTCTCTACCTCTGCCTTCTTAGAAGCTTTGAGTGCTAGGTCTGCAGATATCTCATCTATCTGAACCTTATTGTCAGGATATATTTCAGCATATCCGTAGTCTTCTTTCTTCATTGCTGCTGCTTTTGCTTTTAAACGAGCAGTTTTCTTATGAGGATACATNGTGTCNATAGTATGACTNCTCTGTGGNTATGCACTACCACTATGTCCTGCCTTAGTTCCCTTAGTTTTCTTTCCTCTGTCTGCCTTATGTCTCTCTCGTCTTTCTTTTTGTTCACGTTCTGGTTTAGCCATACCCATACCAGATTTATTCATAGCAGAGGTTGTATTTCTTCTTGCTCTCTTACTTCCTGTTTCACCTTCTATGAATGAATTATCATACTTATGACCCTTACTTTCCTTTACTGTTGGAGGAGTACCTACAGACATTATGGCATCCTTTTTCTTCTTAGCTTTCTTAACAAATGCTGCCATTGCACCTTTAGGTTTACCATCACCCTTNAANATACCNTATGATGTTCCTTCCATTTCTACATCTTCTCTCTTGTATGCAGGAACCTTTGCACCTTTAACACCTCTACGTTCTTTGTGCTCTTTNCGACGTAGTTCTATTGTCTTACCTCTCTTACCTTCTGGGTCAAACATACCAGGATCATCATGACCTGGTCCTTTTCTTCTATAGTTTCTTATAGATGCTTTACCATAATCACTACGTCCTTTATCTACCTTTGCTTCATCAACAAACTTGACAGGCATTGATACTGTTCCTTTACCTGGCACATACTTTGTAGTCCTAGGTTTCTTAGGATCATCACTCTTAAAATCCTTGTGAAGTTTGTTGTATGCTTTCTTAGTCATCTGAATGACTTCTTTTAATCCTCTAGTTTTCTTACCTCTTCTCTCTGCATGATCTGCTCTTCTATCTTTTCTAATACCACCACCTAACTCTAGAGATCCATGTGGATTACCATATCTCTTATCTCTAACAGTTGCTCTCTTATATTCTGGTGTCTTCATATCAACCTTTGCTTCATCAATGTCTTCCTTACGACGTTTTGAATCGCACTTCATACAATCACAGTCATCACCGTGATTCTTTTTCAAATCAACATCATCCCCAGAACCTTCAGTTATGTCTTCTTTTTTGGGATTGATTTTGACTTTAGTTTTCTTTTCAGATAGAGATTTAAAACTAAGCATTATTTTTTTCCTAATCTTTTTTCAGCTTGCTTCTTGTATAAACGTTTTGCTTGTTGTAATTTAGACACTGCCTTCTCTTTATCACCTGCATGTGCTGCCTTTCCTCTCTCTATGTCTGCCTTTTTAGAAGCTTTGAGTGCTAGGTCTGCAGATATCTCATCAATTTGTTCTACCTCTTCTTTCTTACAATCAGGTACTGCTCTACCATCTTTCATCTTAGTTGTTGTTGCTGTATAACCTTTCCAACAAGACTTCTTCTTAGGATCTCTACCAATATTCTTACGTGCTGTTGCTAGTGTAGCTTCATCTATTTCTACCTCTTCCTTACGAGTATCTTTCCCATCAGGTTTTAGACCTTTCTTCTTTTGAATAGCATTATGAACTGCTCCTGCATGTTCTTCTGATCCACTTTCGATCTTACCATCACCATCGTAATCTTTCTTTGCTTTCTTTTCAGCTATGTCTTGCACCTGACGATATGCATCGCTCATATCAGGTAATTGTATGTCAGTAAAGGTCTTCATTGTCATTGCAGTACTTTCTCCTTTTTATTTATCTTCTTTAGAAATTGTCCTGGCGTTAATTTACGCACGTAAGCATCTAAACTATCTGTTCCAAACTCACGTGTAGCAGGTTCAGACCATTGGGATTCATCAAAATCTGTTTCCACTAAGTCTTTTAACCAACTGCGAAATATATTATCATGCTCATCAATAGAGATGACGTAATTGCTGCCACGACTAACAACTTTAGAAATGATCCCTGTGTTGAGGTTCTCGACATAGCTACCTATAGAAAATAGTCCTTCTGTGAGGTATGCTTCACGCAACCCCTTCGGATCTAATTTAGGTGCTATCTCATATAAATGAAACGAAACTTCATTAAAATCATCTACACACTCTTCAACTTTCATTGCTCCTTTGAGTGTATTAAACAGTTCCTGTCTGTCTTTTGGTTTTAATCCTTTAGGACATCCCTTTTCAAACTCAGCGTAATTATTTTCAGATGCCAACTTACGTTGTTTAGATGCAGACATACCTTCTATGCCTTCACCATCAGGATCTCTATCACCTGCTGATGTTACCATTATATTTTCAAATGTATAAGCTTGTCCATTATATTTCTGTGCTAGTGAATTAAACTCACTAACTCTATCACCACCTACAATAATATTAACATCACTATATCCTTCTGAGTCTAACGCTTCCAGAACATCAAATATTGTACGCATTTCTTCATTAGAGACAATAGCGTTCGTATGATCTGGGTACGCCTTATGCATAAACTTAACCTTCGTCGAAGGGTCAAGGGGATTCTTCTTATCATCCTGCGTCCTTGAGGGGTATATTCGATACTCTCCATTTTTTGCACTCTCTGCTACTTTTTTTATGAGTGCCTCATGTCCTGTAGTTGGAGGATTAAATCTTCCAAAAGTAATAGATATGCTACCTTGATCGACCTGACCATCGCCAGATGTCGTTTCTTCTCCTCCATTGGTTGCATCTCCTGCTGCTAATTCTGCTGCTGTAAGTCTTACAAGCTTCCCTGCTTTTGACATGTGTGTTACATTGCCAGCTTGATCGGCATACTTTCCGTAACCCACGTGTCTAAGATTTCGTTTTTCTGCTTCCTTTGCTGCCATTGTTCTTTCTGCTTCAGCAAGGAATAAACTAAATTTCTTCATTTATAATAGGAATGAGGTCGCTCTCAAATATTATTTAGGCTAAAGTGAAAACATACCTGGTTGTGCCTCTAGATAATGCCTTGGATAGAATTTATATACTTTAGTACCTTGAGATGAACTACTAGCAACCTCAAGTTTATATCTGATCTGCATGATAAAGTTTTCTTTACCTGCTAATTTCTTACCAGTATCATCTGCACGATATATTTTAACAGTAGGACTACCTGTCTTAACTAGTTCAGTAGTATAACGTCCTTGTAGTAGTTGTTCTTTGAACTCTTCATTGATAACAAAACTTTTAACCTCTTTTTCACTCTCAAATTTAACTAGTTCAGTCTCTACATTTCTAGACAATCCAAATACAATATAGTCTGCAAACTTTTTCTTTACATCTGATGCAAAGTTTGCGTTCAATCCTTTCTCAAGTGTTCTTTGTGCCTGTTCATATACAACCTTTGCTGATTCTTTTAAGTTATCACCGCCACCAGTTTTCTCAGCATCTTCTCTACTAGAATATTTCTTAGTATATACTTCATTGTCAAAGAACTCAGTTAATTTCTTCTCATATATTGCTTGAGATTCTTTAACACTCAGTCCCATCTCACCAAATATATTGACAAACTTATCAAATCCTAATCCAGATACCTGATGAAACTGTTCACCACCAGATACTTTAAGAGAGTAATCTGTAGTCTTATATTTTTTATCTTTTGATTTTATTTCTACCTTAACGTCTGCCTTAGTACCTTTCTGATCTTCTGTTCCTGCTGCTATTACTTTTATAGTATCATCTTTGACATTGAGAGATAGATCTTTTGATTGTATATTAATCTTTTGATTACCATTAACAAATCTAATAGCACCATCCCTAAGATCAGTTACCTTTTTCCAGTTCTCTTTCTTCTGTAGAAATGCTGTTGCCTTTGCAGGTATAGAAACACTAACTGATACAGTATCCATAATTGCACTGCCAACATCATTTACTTTTTTCTTATATCCTCTCTTCATCATTTCAGTGAGAACCTTATCAACATCTTTACCTTCCACTAGAGGTAGTTTCCTCTCAGTTTTTTTCTCCATCCTCTTAACAAATCTTGCTGCTACTGCTGCTGCAAAAAATGCTTCAAATAAATCTCCTCGGTTGGCATCAATCTTTGCCTTCGCCATCGTTTTTATTTTTATTTATTTCATCTAAGTCATCTAATGCCTTACTTGACCAGTATACTTCTGGTTCTTCCTCTTGTGTTTTGTATGCCCACTCATCTGTATGTCCTACAGACCACCACTTAGGTAGTGTCTCTACTGCATAGTTTTGTGTACACACCTTGAAATCAGGTATCTTTAGATTATCATTATCAACTAAACTGTTATCAAAGAACTGACATCTATTGTTAGGTTGTGCAGCAAACTGACCATTGTCTAGTGCTATAATATTAAATGTCTTATGTTCTGGATCATGTTCTGAGAAGTTTGTATCTAATACAGAGAAGTCAGGATGTGCAGTATCAATAGTAAACTCATACTCTCCTGCATGCATCTTTCTATCCTTACCAAAGAACTGACATCTACCTAGTATAGGTTTTTCTACTACAGTAATATTATAATCAAAACAATCCCATAGTTCTAATACATCTAATGGTAATTGATTGTCCCAATCTATATCTTCTTTCCATACAAATGCACTCAATGGTAACTTGTCAAACAGTGCACCGTAGTCAGTTAGTAATGTCTCAAAGTATAATGCCTTTGCCTGTATGCTTCGTACAGAAATCCATAGACCAGGTGTCAATTCACCGTATCCTTTCTCAAGATCATATAGATATTCTTTCTTCACCCAGACTTTTCTAGGTGGTAGAGGATGAACTAGGTATGCCATTATTTGTGATGAAACACTTCTACATATGATTCACATTTAGGGCAAGTGAAACTTGACCAGAAATCATATTCAGACTCATCTCCATCATTCAACTCATCCATGTCAAAATCTGATCCCCAGATCAACTCAGTGCCACAGTGCCAACAGTTCATAGATCTCCTTCCTTTCTATTTTCTGAGTAATGAACATCAAACTCTCCACCAGGATATCTACTTTTTAACTTATCTACATTCATTTCTATAACCTCTTCTGGTGATATATCTAATACTATACATGCCTGTATAAAATACCACATGATATCACCTAGTTCACGTTTCATGTGAGTTAGATTCTCTTCAGTAACTGGTTTACCTTGAAATAATATCTTCTTTACTATCTCAGTAAATTCTCCTGACTCTGCACACAATCCAAGTGCAGCAGTTAATGCTCTATGTGAAGAGAAGTCTTTATAATCTAATTCTCTTAAACGATCTTGGAAATGACCACTGTACTTACTTTCATTAGATGTTACAGCGTTAACAAACTTTGTATACTTTAGGAAATCAATCATACTTTAATTCAGCGAAGGATTTTTTACCAGAAATTTTCTTAATGATCTTATCTTCAACACCTGCGTCAACGAGATCTTTCTGTGCTTCATCAACATCATACAACCTCATCTTAGATCTGTCAATACCTAAACAAAATCTTTTGTTTAAAGTAGGATCATAGTATCTATTCTTTAATTGCTTGACCATTATTTGATTCTGTTCTTCCAATTCCTCCGTAGAAATAAGAGCAAACATAAGATCAGCAGTTGCGGGAAGCCCAAAACTTTCGCTTGTATCAGTAAGATCAACATCACTACTCCCAAAGCCAGAACGAGTCGTCTGAGTAGCGGTGACGATAGGTACATTAGTTTCAACTGCAAGACCACGGAGTTCTTCTGCGATTGCTTTGACATAGGTATACGAGTTTACTATAGATCCTTTATACCTCTGAGAGGCACAGATATTTAGATAATCAATGAATATAATATCAGGTTTAATATTTCTCTTCAGTTCTAATTCATTTAATAATGATTTAAAATGTCCTACATGTGCAGATGCTGTAGGATATTCTTTGATAATTAATTTACCTTGAGTCTTCTTACTTAATGCAGATATTTTATTCTCGTACATTGCTCTTGGTAAGTCATGTAATTTTTGAATAGGAACGTTCAATAGATTAGCATCTATTCTTTCGGCAATCTTTTCCTCTGCCATCTCCATAGTAATATAGAGAACGTTCTTACCTTGGAGCAAACAACTACTAGTGACATGGCACATAAAAAGAGACTTACCCACACCAGTCCCTGCAAGAGCAACATTGAGAGTCTTGTTAGGAAGACCACCTTTTGTAATCTTGTTAAAGAACTCCAGATCAAAAGGAATCTTTTCTTCTTTCTGATGATAGAAGTCGTATCTTTCTTCGTAGTTCTGTAAGTAATCATGACCTACATTTTGGTCAAACGACACACCTAATGCATCACTTAGTATCTGTGGAATAGCCCCCTTATCCCTCTTTTCATCCTGTCCATCTGCGATCTTGACACTCTCCATAAGTGAGAGATAAATCGCCCTTTCCTGACACCACTTTTCCGTTGAATCAATGATCCAATCCAGTTCTGCTTTCTCATTGGATAAGCCACTTAATACCTCCATAATATCTTTGAACTGACTCTCTGATAAATCAGTTCTTTCTTGACACTCAATACTCAATGCATTCAGAGAAGGCAATGCATTGTAATTAGAAATATACTCATGGATTTCAGCGAAGATTATCTTGTATGATCGTACAGTAAAATAATCTGACTTCAAGAAAGGTAATACCTTGCGGGTAAACTCTTCATTTGATATCAGATTATTCAGTATGGTAACTTCTAGATTCATGTGTAGTGTAAATAAGAACCAACAATGTATTTTTGAGATGACACTGGTGGTAGTCCTGAGTGTCTATACTGCCAATTAGCAGGGAACAAAAGTATTCTACCACATTTCGGTTTTATTGCAACATCAAGTTTAGGAAAATTTGTTTCTCCTCCTTCTTCTACATCATTTAGATATAGAAACATAACAAGAAACCTTTTAGCAGAAGCATAGTCTCCAACATCAACATGATCTTTGAATTGATCTTTACCATTATTATCATACATCTTCATACGGAACTGTTCAAATCCGTACTGTGCAGGAAAGTCAGGTCCTACATCCAAATAATTAATATAACTTTTAGCACTTACAGTTAAGATGTCAGATAGTCTTGCTTGAATAGACATCCATTTAGGATCTTTATTCAAATACCTTTCTGATATATTTAACTCTCGGAAAGTTGGTCGCTGCTCTCGATCAACATATATGCTGTCGGATTCATGAAACGTGTTAATGATAGTTTCACAAAAAGACTTATCAAGTTTGTCATCATATGTCTTAATATAATCTGATAATCTAGTTGCCATAACTAAACTCTTTGGCAGCAGCTACGTCTAGTTTCTCCATTATCTCTTCGGTGAAATATGTTTCTGGATCCTTAAGTATTGCAGAAGGATATACACTGCTATCACCAACAACGATCCTATTTCCTTTGCGTTCAAAGATTCCATACTTCTCACCTAATTCTAAGAGTCCATAGTATTTGTCTAGACCTCTTTCATCATAGAACAGTCTAGTTTCTATGTCGGAGTTTTCTTTTGTAAGTCTACTTTTAGCCGTCTTAGCCTTAATAATGTTACCAACAACTTCCGTCTTATCCTTTTCTTTTTTCTTAGAAAGATAAATGATCGTAGACGCGGCGTACTTGAGACCAGAGCCTCCTCCCATTTCTTTAGTAGGGATATAAGATCCGACGACATCATAAGTGTGATTTGTAACTATTAAGGGAACATTTGCTTTTCCAAGTTTTAAAGTTAAAACTCTAAAGATTGACTTAACAATTTGAGCACGAGTCATGTCTCGTGTTTCTTTACCTGCTTCAGCGTCTTCAACTTCTTTCGTTGTGGAAAGCATACCAAGAGAGTCTAACACAAACATTAATGGTTTGCGATCACTCTGTTGAAGGTATTTATCTAAAATTCTTATTGCTTGAGTTCTAAATTCTTGGACAGTAGTAATAGGAACTATCAACATACGTGATGAGTCTATACCTCTACTCTCTATTAACTCTTTAGAAAGGGCAGATTCGGACTCGAAATATATGACACCAGAATCGGAATCAGACTCAAGAAAATGCTGAACGATGCCGAGACAAAAATAAGTCTTACCAGTACTTGACTCTCCTGCGAGAGCAGTGATCTTGTTTCCTGGGATACCTCCATAGATCGACCCAGATAATAGAGCATTAAATACATGGCTACCAGTGTCGATAAAACCGCTTGTATCACCAGCTGAAACTCCGTCGCTGACAAGTGCAGCATATTCATTGTCAATCTCCGTTGCTACATCTTTGAGAAAATTCATGTTAAGGGGAACGTTTAGTAAGTTTAGTGATGTGATTAGAACGTTGCTTGGATTTTTCAAACCAACGTGCTTCTACCTCATCGTGAAATTCCTTTTCTTGCATGTGCTCACCTGCACCAAATGCTTTTTTATATTCAACAATAAAAATAGTCATCCAAAAAGAAACTCCAAACTTGCTACCTTTTCCGACTTCCATCCTATTGTATCTAATATAACCTTTATTGGGTCAAGGAAACTCTTCTCAAATTGTAACTCATAATCCACCTGTTTGTCAAGTCCAAACTCCTTTGGGAAGGTGCTGATGAATGACACTACATTTTCTCCAAACTTATTAGGTGTTTTTAAATAAACGAATTTAATTTTTTCACCGTCTTGTATAAGGGGATATTTGTGCATTAAGTTATTCTTCTTATTGTAGTGGTTGTATAACAACGCACCACGAACATGAATGGGTGTTCCTTTACTATAGATACTGGATGGGTTCGCCCATTTATTTATCCCATTGCATCCTCTGGGGAATGATATATCTTCAACAGGTAACTCGTTGAAGTGATCTTTAAAGTTTGCAATGAACTCCTGTGCTGCCTCTTCTCCTTCATTCATGATAACAGTCAAGCACTCTTTAATTTTCTCTCTGCATGCACCAGGTGTACTAGACTTGACCGCTTCAATACCCATAACTTTTAGTTTAGGTTGATCAAATCTTACACCTTCTATGTCCCATGCATTTAAAATATATCTTTTCTTTGCAGTCCATATACCTTTGTTGGCAATGGTCTCACGTTTCATAAACATCTTCTGGTCATAAGCGTTTACGTAGTTGGCCAACGCTTGATAAGAATCCGAAATATATTTCTCAAATTCCACATCACACACCTTATCAAGGAAGCTAACGATGACTTTATCATCCTTCTCTCTCCCCTTGTATACACTTTGAACCAAAGGACCGAGATTAAGATATATGCTATCAGTATCACTTGCAATGACATAATCTATATCCTCCGTCTTAAGAATCTTGTTTAGATATTTATTCATACGACCTTCAATCCAACGGATAGAAACCTGACCAGATAGAGTAATAGCTTCTGCGTTGGCAAGGTTGTAATAGCGAAAGTATTGATTACCAATAGCACCATAAGCACTATTAAGTTGGATCTTTCTCGCCATCTGAATGTTATTAAACTTGGAGATATCTCTTTGTAGTTTATCAGTCGGTGCTTTTTCATATGCTTGTTTTGCTGCGAGCATTTTCTTTTTATAGATCGTACGTTCTTTGTAGATCTTATCCATCATCTCAGGTAGGAAACCTTGTATGTCTTTACGATACTGTGCACCATTGGCACATACACATACATCATCTTCGATGGTTATCTCTTCATTTAAAATCCTTTCAACGCTCGCACTGGGATGTCTAGTCTCCCAGAGTGTTTCTGGCGAGATATTGTACTGCATGATAAGGTGAGGATACAGACTATTAAGGTCAAAACTAACCACCCAATCATACTTTCCTGGTATCGGTTCTTTAACATAGGCACCTGCATACTTTTCATCTTTCTTTGCACCCTTCTTAGGGGGGACAACAATATTTCTATCAGTAAGATAGTTGTAGATCATTGTATCCCACATACGAACCTGTGAGTACACATCTTCAAAGTTAACCTTGGCATCATAACTCATAGTTATGGCAAGATCTAATAACTTCATCTTCTCTTCAAGACGATCAATCAATTCTGTATCTTGAATGTTATATTCAATAAACTTCTGCCAATCTGATGTATAGAAATCTTTAAAGTTTTCATACTCACTATGGTCAACCTTACGTTGTCCTAACTCGACATGAGCGATGTGATCAAGTCGATAGGATTCTTGGTTACTATAAGTAAACTTACGGTAAAGGTCGAGATAGTCAAGAATGTTAACCCCACTAACATCATAAGCATAGTTCTTGCGTCCTTGGACATAAACTTCCCTCTCATTTGCACGATTCCAAGGTGAAATAGAGTTCATCCATTTGGAACCTAGGATTCTTTTAACCCTACGACATATGTATGGTACATCATAAAGGTTTACATTCCATCCTGTCAAGATATCTGGGGTGTGTTTCACCCACCAGTCTATGAAATGCATAAGCATCTCACGTTCAGTATCAAATATAAACTTCTGGTGTTCTGTATTAAAATCTTTGACTGCCCAGATGTAAAACTTTTTAGTCACCATATCTTTAATGGTGATTGATAGCATTTCTTCTGCTGCTGCTTCTACATCAGGGAAACCGTTTTCGCATTGAACCTCGATGTCCATTGCGTACATCTTTATCTGATTGACATTGTAATCTACGTCATCAGGAAACTCTTGTCTAATATATTGATATACGAAACGTTCATACCCATGAACTTCAAAACCTTCTACACCATCATACTGACGAATAAATTCTCTACCTTCTCTTGGTTTGTCAAACTTAACAGGTGAGACATATCTTCCATCAAGAGTTTGAAACTTCTCTTTATTTTTTGATAAGACATATAATGTAGGAGAAAAATGAGAACGGAACTGCACAGGTTTTCCATTCTCATATCCTCTATACAGGATTGTATCTCCTGCTAGTTGGATGTTAGTATAAAACTTGCTCACTGTTTTTTGTAAAGTTTCTCAATAGCAGGACTAGGATCAAGTATAGTCAAGACTGTCTCGGATGTCAAGAACATGTCACGTTGGGATGTGAATGATGGAAATGGTCTTATCTCTGTATCAGAAATAATCTCAAAACAATTTTCAATCAATAAGCTTGGCTCCTCGTCCAGCTCCGTCACCTTCCCCAACAGGTATTCCTTCCTTTGTCTCAATAAGATCACTTTGATCTGCTGTTGTAGCATCTCCTCTTCCACTGTCTGCCTCCACTAGATGATTGTACTTTTTAATAACCTCTGGATAAGTTTCGTATGCTGATACGACTTCATCCATCTTTATCATAATTTTTTTAGATACTGATAAAGGTGCCCAAGGTCTGAAATGAATTTGGGGATCAGGAAGTTGTTGAACCTCTGGTTGTGCATCTGTTTCGATAAGAACTCTAGGTTCATCAACACCCTCCAACCATACATTGTATGGATGTGATAATTGAAACGCAACAGGTTCTTCTGGTTTTTCTTTAGTAGTTACCTCATAAAGATCGCAAATGATGTCTTCACCATTTTTTGTTCTTACGATTCTTACGCTCATTTTCTCTCCTTTCGATTTCGTAGATAGAATTTTTAATGATGTCCTTCAGAACTCTGGTTTCAGATTTGTTGTATTCTTCTGCCAAAGGTCTAACGTATTTCATTATATCACCAGACATGTCACTTGGCAAGTCTAAAGTTATTAAATCGTAATCACCTGTATAATTATTAGGTTTACAATTCAAGTAGTAATTCATAGTTTATTCCAATAGAAAAGAGACCCCTTGGAGGTCTCTTCAGTTGTATACTATATATCACTTTAGAATGACTTGAGGACACTTAAGTAAGATAACTGCTTTTGCTTGGAGTTTAATATCTCCAGACTGTTCAATCACTTTCTTAACTTCCTCTACTCCATACTCTGCACTAGCATCACTGTACGCCATTAGCAATGACTTGTAATCATCGTGCCCTTCTTGAGCATATTCACAGAAGTTTCCTCCCATGAACATTAGAAGTGAAGTAAGAGTCAATTCAATCATACTAGGATTATATACTTATTTGCCGATCTTGTCAACAGCTGATCTTGCTTTATCAAGAATGTCACCCTTAAGAGGAACGAATCCTAACTTAGGTGCTTTGTCCTGATACTCATCACTCAATAGAGTTGATAGAGTTGTCTTGATTGCTTCAGTGTTTCTACCATTACCAGTTTCATATGCAAGTATCCAAGTCAATGTAGCAATAGGATATGCTCCTTCTGCCTCTGGATTTGGATTTGTACCTGCAAGGTTCTCATCTAACTCAATACCATTAAGTGCCTTTGCTCCTGCATCAACTGATGGTTTTACAAAGTCACCCCACTTGTTTTCTAATGCTGCAGGTCTTACATCATCATCAATATAAGATTGGTTTACATAACCGATAGCACCAGGTGTATTCTTAATCACTCCTGCTACTCCTGCATTACCTTTACCACCCACACCTGTTGGCCACGCTACAGATTTACCTGTACCTAGTGTCCAAGTTTCTGAGAATGCTTGCATACTATTAGTAAATGCCTTGGTAGTTCCAGATCCATCAGATCTATGTGCCCAAGTCATCTTCTGATCATCACATCCAACTTCTTTCCAGTTAGTGATAATACCCATAGCAACTTCAACTGCCTGTTGTTGAGTTAACTTAAGATCACAGTCAGGATTGTTATAACCAAAAGCAATAGTTCCACCTGTCATAGGTATCTGAACTAGACCACGTTTTACTTTGGCAATGTCACTATCTTTCATAGGATCATCAGACGCACCAAAGTTTACTGTCTCATCAATAAATGCTTTTCTTCCACTACCAGAACCAACTGCCTGATAGTTTACTCTTGCTCCACCAGATTTTGCTACGTCTGAGAACCAACGAGTATAGATCTTAGATGGGAATGATGCACCTGCACCACTCAATCTTGTTCTTGCTTCTGCTACAGGGGTCAGTGCGAATAGACCGAGCAGGGCAACTGCGAATGCTTTC
>FUFK010723313.1_pt1 | contig 15335 bp, 16 predicted proteins | sample 1021851 | NCBI WGS metagenome assembly FUFK01 (sample SAMEA51879418, study PRJEB19060) | metagenome | reverse complement strand
TGGCAGATACAAAGACCCGATAATAGTTTCAGTTGATAAAGATATGAGAACACTACCATGCAAACTTATAGCTGATGATTCGATAGAACATATTACTAATAAGAAAGCAACTAGACATTGGTTTGAGATGTCGTTGGCAGGTGACGCAGGTGACGGAATACTAGGTATCAAAGGTATGGGTATGGTTACTGCTTCAAAGACTTTAGCTAGTACACCTGATACCAAAGAAGCACTATGGTCTAAGGTACAGGAGACATATACTAAGAAAGGTTATACGATTGCTGATGCTATCTTGAACGCAAGGCTTACAAGGATACTGCGAGAAGGAGATTATGATTACAATACAGGAGAAGTAAAACTTTGGAACCCATAAAAGAAAGCACCAACAACGCAGTAGCATGGGTTGTTAGTGCTTCTTTGTAAACCTCTTATCTTTCCTAGTAGCACACTTAATTTAGGTCAGAGGTTAGTTAACCTAAACGTGAGATCGGCAGAAAGACTTAGTTACCCTCTCGTTCTTGATAGCACCTTCTCATAAACCTGAGGGTTGAGGCTTTGGAAAGTGACCGAAGTCTTGAACTTAATTAACAATATAGCATAGATTTCCATAAAGAAAACCCCAAGAGGAACCACACCCTTGAGGTTTTCTTAGCTTTGCAACAAGGTAACCACTCCTTGCTATCTACAGACTAACATATAATATAGATATAGCTCTTTAATTTTTGTGTCTTTACCAGTAATTACTGACGAACTTATACAAGCTTTAGATGCTGTGTTTCCTAACAGATGTCCAGACCTATCGCTATCAGATCGAGAAGTGTGGTATCGTTCAGGGCAGAGGTCTGTTGTTGATTACCTTATCGAACAGCAACTAAGACAAAAAGAAACTATGTTAACTAACAGAGTCCTGGAGAACTAGCTATGTGTCTTGGTGGTGGTGGAGGTAGAATGTCTATACCTCAACGTGAATATCAGAACAGACCTGTAACTGTAACTGGTTCACAGACAGGAGTTGATGACCCGAAAGACACAGCAAAAGCAACAGAGACTTTGAAGATAAAGAGACAGAAAGAAGAAGGAACTTATGTAGACCCTAACCTTACAACTGCTGAGAAACTTACAAGAAGTGGAGGTGGTTTAGGAGCAAAGGAAAAAAGTGAAAGAAGTGCTAGACTCAGATCAGGAGTCACAAGAGGACCTAGACCACCATCAAAGGCTCAAAAAATGGCTGCTGCCAGAAAAGCAAAAAAAGCTGCAAGGTAATTAATTATGTGTTTAGGAAGAAGACCATCACCACCACCATTGCCAGAAGCAGAACCGGTTGATTCTGCGATAGAAGCAACTGCAACAAAGGTTGCTATCGGTGACGATAGGACTATGGGTCAACCCAAAACTAAAAAGAAAAAGACAGGACAGAAAGTTGCAGGTGGAAAGATAGCTAGAGCTATAGCACCAAAACGATTAGGTACTAGATCATTACAGATTCCTTTACTTACTAATAGTTCAAATGTAAGTAATCTAAACTATTCATAAAATGGAATACTCCGCACAAGGAACGACAGCAGCAGGTAGATATGAAGCACTTGTCAGTAGCAGGTCTGTCTACGATAGAGAAGCAAAGGAATCTTCTAAGCTAACCATACCTAGTCTCATACCAGAACAGACATCAGGTACTAGAGCAAGAATAAAAACACCCTTTCAAGCAACAGGTAGTCGTGGAGTAAATTCTTTATCGAATAAATTATTAATGACTTTGCTACCACCAAGCACAGCATTTTTTAAATTAGAAATAGATGACCTTGAAATAAAAAAGCAAGGACAGGAAGCTTTACAAAGTGAGATAGATAAAGGACTACGCACAATAGAAAATGCTTTGATGAATCAGATAGAAATATCTAACGATAGAGTTGCCATGTTTGAAGCACTCAAACATCTTGTGGTATCAGGCAACGTCTTGTTATATCTGACAGATAAAGGACTCAAGGTATATCCGCTATCTAAGTTTGTTGTTAAGCGTGATGAAGTCGGTAATGTTTTAGAAATACTTATCAAAGAAACAGTACACCCACAGGCTTTACCTCTTGAGTTCTTAGAACAAATCAAGAAGAAAGAGAACTATGACGCAGAAACAATGAAGGGAGACTTGGATATATATACATCTATCAAGAGAATGAATGATGACTTCTTCTGGTTTCAAGAATGTAAAGGAGAAAAGATACCTGGCACAGATGGCAGATCAAAGATAGATGTCACTCCGTTCATACCTCTTAGATTTATCAGAGTTGATGGCGAAGATTATGGTAGAGGTTATGTTGAAGAATATAGAGGAGACTTGATTAGTCTTGAGTCTTTGATGCAAGCAATAATTGAAGGTGCTGCTGCTAGTGCTAAGACATTATTTTTAGTCAATCCCAATGGAATTACAAGGGCAGCGACTATAGCTAAAGCACCCAATGGAGCCATACGAGAAGGTACAGCAGCAGATATTTCTGTCATGCAAGTCGGCAAGAGTGCAGACTTTTCTGTTGCTTTTAGTGCAATACAAAGAATAGAAGCAAGACTTGAGTTTGCTTTCTTGATGGCAAGATCAGTACAACGTGACGCAGAAAGAGTAACAGCAGCAGAGATAAATCTTATGGCACAAGAATTAGAAAATAGTTTAGGTGGTATTTATAGTATCTTGACTCAAGAGTTTCAACTACCATATCTCAGAAGACGTATGCACCTATTGGTAAGACAGGGTAAAGTTCCCAAGCTGCCTGATGAATTGGTCAAACCCAAGATAGTGACAGGACTTCAAGGGCTTGGTAGAGGTAATGATAGAAACAAACTGATTGAATTTATAACAACTGTAGCTCAAGCACTTGGACCAGATGTAATGAGACAGTACGTCAATGTAGATGAAGCGGTAAAAAGACTAGCTACCAGTATCGGTATAGATACTGCTAATCTAGTAAAAACACAGGAAGAAATCCAAGCAGAACAACAGGCTGCTGCACAACAACAGCTTATTCAAAGTCTTGGACCAGCAGCTTTAGGTTCACGTTTACTTGACCCTAAAGTAAATGCAGAAGCAGGTTTAGCTGATGCACAGGCACAACAACTACAACAACAAGGAGGAACCCCTGATGCCAACCAAGAAGTCCAGTAGAAAAAGAGATGAAGATGGAAAGTTTGTCTCTGAAAAAGCTGTCGTAAGTCGTGTAGGTGAGTACGAAGAAAACCCTGTACCAGAGAAGACAGGTGATGTCACTACTAGACATGGCAGTACAATTCACTATAGTTAAAAGAAAACCACTATGACTTCATCACAAGTAAATGTGTCTGAGACACCACCAATGTCTGCTGAAGATTTACAGACTTTAGCTAAAAATGAAACTGATGAAAATGGTCTTATTCTTGGCAAGTTTAAATCTGTTGAAGATTTAGCTGCAAGCTACAAAGAACTAGAAGGCAAGCTTGGAACTGTTACAGAAGAAGACCAGGTATCTGATTCAACAGAAGAAACTACAGGAGTTCCAGAAGGGTATGAAGATTATTACAAAGAAGATGGAACTGTAGATTACAACTCTGTAAATGAAAACTATGGAGAAATTTTAGGGGAGATATTTAAAGAGAACAACATTGACCCATACAAGATTAGTGCTGAGTTTCACAAGAACGAAGGAGAGATACCAGAAGAAATGTATCAATCTTTATTAGATGCAGGTTTATCTAAAAATGCTGTTGATACATACCTTACTGGTAGGGCAGCAGAAAGTGGATATACAGAAGATGGAGAAGGTGCAGCAGAAGAACTGGCACAGGAAGAGGTAAAAGGTATCAGAGATTCTATAGGTGGAGATGAAGCTTATGGCAAGATGGTTGGTTGGGCTTTAGAAAATCTATCTAAACCAGAGATAGAAGCTTTCAATGAAGCAACAAACACAATGTCTGGTCCACAACTTAGTATGATGGTACAAGGACTATATACTAGATACCAAAACGCTATGGGAGTTGAACCAAGCTTATACTCTGGAAGACCTGCTTCTAGTGGACCTACACCTTACAGATCAACAGCAGAGGTGGTAGCTGCTATGTCTGATCCTCGTTACGGAAAAGATGTTACATACACCGAAGACGTACAAAGACGTTTAGGTGGTAGTGATGTATTTGGCTAATGGCTAAGTTATGTGCCAGAGGTAAGGCAGCAGCAAAGCGTAAGTTCAAGGTCTATCCTTCTGCTTACGCTAATGCTTATGCTGTTAAGGTCTGTAAAGGACAAGTCAAGGTTGGCGGTGTAAGAAAAGTAGCTAGTGGCTACACAAGAAAATCATTAAGAGTTGCGTAATGGCAAAGCTAACACCCAAACAGATAGTTACTCTCAATAAACATTCAAAGCATCATACCAAGAAGCACATGGACTTGATGAAAAAACTTATGCGTGAGGGTTCTTCATTCAAAGCTGCACATACAGCAGCACAGAAACAAGTAGGCAAATGAGTTTACGCAGATGGTTTAAGGAAGAATGGGTAGACGTTAAGACAGGCAAACCTTGTGGTCGGCAGAAAGGAGAGAAGCGTAAAGGCTACCCTGCCTGTAGACCTTCAAAAAGAATTAGTAAAGATACTCCAAAGACTACAAAAGAAATGACTAGCGGAGAAACAAGAAAATTTAAAGCAAGCAAGACAAGTTCAAAGAAGATAGCTTATCAGCACAGACGCAAGAAAAATAACCGCAATAGTTTAAAGATTGCGTAATAGTGTTATATTTTAAATAGCTTACATTTTTTATGTCTAAGGGTGTATCAATGACTAAGGCAGATAAAGACCCCACAGGTGGTCTTACTGCTAGAGGTCGAAGAAAATACAACCAGGCAACAGGTGGAAACTTGCAAGCTCCTGTTACTAAAAAGACAGGTCTTTCACCTAGACAAAAAGCAAGAAGAAAATCTTTTTGTGCAAGAATGTCTAAGGTAAAAGGACCATTAAAAAAAGATGGCAAGCTAACTCGCAAAGCTCTTGCATTACGCAAGTGGAATTGTGGGTCTGTATAAATTAACAGAGTAGAAATCTAAATATCTAAGTGCCTGATGCGTCAGATACCACTTGAGAGAAAGGATTGAAACGAAGTTAGTTACTCAAATTTGTAAATTTTATCAAGGAGTTTTCCTATGGCTAACGCCACAGTATCTCGTCTTGGTTTGGTTAATAACTCTGGCACTTCATTTGATGCCCTTTTTTTAAAGGTATTTTCTGGAGAAGTTCTAACTGCGTTTGCCAGAAATAACATTTTTAACGAGCAACTTCATTCAGTTCGTACTATCACAAGTGGTAAATCAGCACAGTTTCCTGTTCTTGGAACTGCCACTGCTGCATACCATACAGTAGGAACTCCTCTTGTTGGTGCTAACCAAATCAAGGCAAATGAAAAGATTATCAACATTGATGATCTTCTAATTGCACAGAGTTTCATTGCCAACATTGATGAACTCAAGAATCATTATGACGTAAGAGCTACTTACGCTGATGAACTAGGTAAGGCACTTGCCAGAACCTATGACCAGAACGTAGCCAAGCAGATTGCAAACGCTTCTAGAGCTTCTACTACTCTTAGTGGTGGTAATGGTGGTCTTGTATTGACACTTGCTAATGGTAATACAGCTTCTTCTGATGTTACTGGTGATGAGATAGCAGCAGCTATCTATGACATTGCACAGACATTTGATGAAAGGGACATTCCTCCAACAGATCGTTTCTGTGTACTACCACCTGCTGAGTACTACAAACTTGCTGAGTCTGCTACAAGAACTGTAGACGTTGACTTCAACCCTGGTGGTAATGGTTCGTTTGCTTCTGGTAAGGTACAACAAGTTGCTGGTATCCCTGTGATGATGAGCAACAACGTACCTCAAAGTAACGTATCTTCTAACCCAAGTGGTGCGAACAACACTTACTCAGGTGATGATAGTAAGACTATCGGTTTAGTATTCCATAAGAGTGCAGTAGGAACTGTAAAATTAATGGATATGACAACTGAAATCTCTGGTTCAGACTATGGAATAATGTATCAAGGAACCTTAATGGTTGCTAAGTATGCGTTAGGACATGGCATCTTAAGACCAGAATGTGCAGCTACTATTAAGNTATCTGCTTCTTAATTTCAATTTATAGGGTATCTTATTATTAGATACCCTTTTTTTATACTCATGTATCATTCATCAAAGAAGAAAAAAAAGAAAAAGAAAAANGGTGGGAGGGATTCACTCAAAATAAAAAAGTACTAAACAATGGCTGTAGCTGCAACCACTGAGCTTGAAGCAATCAACATAATGTTGGCTGCTATTGCTGAAGCTCCAATAAATAGTNTGACAGGCACACTTCCAGTAGATGCTGTCACTGCNAGATCAACTCTTGCTGAATTTAATAAAGANNTNCAATCTGAAGGTTGGTCTTTTAATACAGAAATAGATGTAACTCTTACAAGAGATGGGTCAAATCAGATAAGCTTGCCAGCAAATGTATTACGAGTAGATGCAAATATACATCAACACCCAACCATTGACCCTNTNCAACGTGGGNTGAAGCTATACGATAGACAGAATAATAAATATGAATTTGATGAAGACTTGATTTGTACTGTTGTTTATTTTAGAGACTTTGATGAAATACCAGAACAGGCAAGAAGATATATCAACATCAAAGCTGCAAGAGTTTTTGTTGATAGATTGGTAGGAGATCAAGGATTAAGAACATACACACAGGAAGATGAAGTCAGAGCAAGAACTATACTTACAGAGACAGATTATGCAAATGCAGATCACAACCTACTAAGAGGTGACCCTTCTCTTACCAGTATCTTTGATACTTACAATCCTTCCAGTGCCTTAATTAGATAGCCATGCCTGTTATATCAAGAGCTATACCTACATTATTGAGAGGTATATCACAATCTTCTGATGCTTTGAAACAGCCAGATCATGCTGATATACAAGACAATGCTGATAGCAACCCTGTTCTTGGTCTTACAAAACGCAGTGGCTTTCAGTTTGTAACAGCATTACAATCTTCAACTCTTGGTAATGTTCACATACAAACTATAAATAGAGACTTAAACGAAAGATATGTAGCAGTATTCAGTAATGGCAATGTAAGAGTATTTGAATTAGATGGTACTGAACTAACAGTAAATAAACCTGATGGTACTGCCTACTTAAATACTTCAACACCTAGAAGTGTAATGAAGACAGTTACTATTGCTGACTTTACTTTTGTTGTAAATACCAGTATCACAGCAGCTATGGACTCTACACTCAGCGGTGGTACTGGTACAAAAGCAATTATATTTATTAACCAAGCAACAGCAGATACGACTTACTCTGTGACAATAGATGGTGTGACAGTTACAGATGACACCTCTGGCGATTCTACGTTGAGTACAGATACAGTTGCAGCAGATTTAAAAACAGGTCTTGATGCAGGTCTTAGTGGTTTTACCATTGCTAGAAATGGTCCTGTCTTATATGTAAGAAAGAATGATAATTCTAATTTTTCTATAGATGGTAGTGATACTCAAGGTGACTCAAAGATGACAATAATAAAAGATTCAGTACAAAGGTTTACTGACCTGCCTACTGTCTCTCCTAATGGTTATGTCGTAGAGATAAAAGGAGATGACGATACAAACTTTGATAACTACTACGTTAAGTTNGTNACTAATAATGGTGGTGCATTTGAAGAAGGGCAATGGGAAGAAACTGTAGAAGCAGGTATTCCTTTTAAGTTTGATTATGCAACAATGCCACACGTTCTTATACGTCAGGCAGATGGTAATTTTAGATTTGCAAGAGTAGATGGTGATAGTTACAACGTAACAGTAGGCGGTGTAACAACTTCATATACATTACCTAAATGGGGTGAACGTACTGTTGGTGATGTTATATCTGCACCCGACCCTTCTTTTATTGGTAATAAAATTAATAATGTATTTTTCTTTAGAAACAGACTTGGGTTTCTTGCAGGTGATAATGTAATTCTTTCAAGAGTGTCAGAGTTTTTCAATTTCTTTCCTGAGACAGTTGTATCTGTTTTAGATAATGAACCGATAGACGTAGCTGCTTCTCATACAAAAGTTGCGATACTGAAAAGTGCAGTGACTATGGGAGAAAAACTTATCTTATTCTCTGAACAGACGCAGTTTGTATTAACCAGTTCAGCAGATAACCTTACTCCTAAAACAGCTAACGTGATAGTTGTAACTGAATTTGAAAGTAGTGCAGCAGCACAGCCTGTAGGTTCTGGTTCTTCTATTTATTTCTTAACTCAGAAAGGTTCGTTTGCAGGTATAAGAGAATATATTTTACAGGGAGAATCACAGATAAGAGATGCAGCAAACGTCACTATTCATGTACCAAGACTCATACCAAGTAATGTATTTAAGATGGCTGTATCNACNAACCANGATATTCTTGTAGTCTTGGGTTCAGACAATGCCAATAAATTATATGTGTATAGATGGTTATATGGAGAGGGTGGACAGAAAGCTTTGAGTGCTTGGTTTACCTACAGCATCAATACAAACAGGTCTATATTAAATGTTGATTTTATTGGCACAGATTTGTTTGCTGTTATAGAAGAAGCTAATAAAGTAACCCTAGAAAAGATACCATTTGAAACTGAGTTCAGAGAACCTAATGCCAGTTTTCAATATCATCTTGACCATAAGGTAACTGAAGCAACCACAGGAGTTTCAGTATCTTATAGCTCTGGTACTGGTCTATCAACCTTTACAGTTCCATATCGACTTAGAGCAAACATGAATATTGTCGGTAGATATTTAGGTAGTGGAGAAACAAGCACGTTTGTAGATGCTCAAGGCAATACAAAAACTCTTACATCAGGGCAGGTACTATCAACATCTAATGCAACAGATGGTTCTACTTCTACCATTACAGCGATAGGAGATTTTAGAAATAGTAAGTTTATTATTGGTGAACCTTTTGAAATGCACTATAGATTTAGNAAACAAAGACTTACAGAACAAGGTGCAGGTTCACCTGAGTATGTAGGAGCAAGATTACAATTACATCATTTCTATATTAAATACGAAGATGCTGGTTTCTTTAAGGTAGAAGTAACACCTGAGAATAGAGATACAAGTACACATAAATTTACTGGTCGTTTACTTGGTGCTGCGTCTGCTGCCATTGGTCAGATAAACCTAGATACAGGTACATTCAAAGTACCGATAATGAGTAAGTCTGATAGGGTAGATATAGATATAAAAAACGATACATTTCTTCCTACACGTTTAGCTAGTGCAGAATATGAAGGCACATTCCATATAAGGAGTAGAAGAATTTAGTGGGATATTTAAGAAAGTCAAACCTCAAAGATTTCAAATATGTAGTGGAAAACATGAGAGTCATGGACAAGATTGAAGCTTTATATCAGACAGGCTTGAGTCCAGAAGATGCTCTTAGTTATACCTTCCTGGGTAGTAAGACTAATATGACTATTGCTGATGATGATGGACAGCCTATAGGTTTATGTGGAGTACAGAAAGATGGTTGTATATGGTGCGTTGCTACAGATGAACTGTTTAATAATAAAAAATANAGAATACAATTAATACGACAAGGCAGAAAATGGGTTGATAATCTACTTGAGTCTTATAAAATACTTTATAATTATGTATATGCAGAAAACACTTCTGCTATAAAATGGTTAAAAGCTCTTGGGTTTACATTTGTAAAGCTACATGAGAGTTATGGTTATCAAAAAAAACCTTTCTACGAATTTCTGAGGATTGCCTAGATGTGTGTTGGTGCTGCATTATTAGGAGCAGGTACAACTGCTGCAACAGCATTTAATATAGGCTTGGGTCTTACTGTAGCCAATGCTTTTGTTGGTAGGGCTGCTGCAAAATCAAGAGCAGATCAGACATACAATCAGGCATTGATAGCTAACAAATCAGCAGAAGATGATAAAAGAAGAAAACAACAAGCACTGGCAGAACAGAAACGAGCTAAAGAAGTACAATCATATCAAAATATATTTGCAAGAAATATTGAAGCTTTACAGGCTAACAGGGCTATAATTGCATCAGAACGTGCAGGTACAACTATAGGATTATTATTGATGGATAATGAAAGACAAGCTGCTAATTACAGAGAATCAATAAATCAATCATTAGAATCATTTAGAAGACAATACGATTTAAATATATTTCAAACAGAAGCAGAGTTTGAGAATAGAAGAAATGATTTACAAAGTAATATTAATCAAGCATATAATCAAATACCTACTCTTGGACAGACTTTATTAAATATAGGCACAGGTGCTTTAAATCAGTATGCCTTACTTAGTTAATTATGAGTAGCAGTTTTCAATCTACCGCAGCAACAAATATTTACGATAGTCCTGTAGATACTTTTGTTCGACCTGTAAGAGTTTTACCTAAGACAGGTATTATGGATTTGGCAGAAACTTTAGCTTCTGTAAATGAAAATCTAAGACCTTTTTTAAATCAATCAATAACAAAAGGTGTAGAGAAAGAAAAAAGAAGAGCTACAAAAGATAGGATTTTCGCTGAAATTAATGGTGGAGAGGTTGCAAAACTATCTAATGACATTAGAAAAAAAGATGGAGATGACGCAGCAAGAAAGATTATTGGTGGTAGTAGGGTATATAGACAACAATATGAAAAGGCAGGGGTGCAGCTAGAAGCACTTAAATTTAAAGGTAATTTTGAAAATGCTTATGATGCTGCAAGAATAGATACAGGTAAAGTAGATGGAAATGGACAACCTATATTTAAGTTTCTAAGAGAGTTTTCTAGCGATTCAGATGAATTTAAGAATTGGAGACAAAGCTATTTAAACAAATCAATTCAAACTTTTACAGATGAAGGAATAGACCCAGATATTGTAGATGAATTTTTTATACCAACTGTTCAAGAAGAATTATTTAATATTACAAATTATGCTACTGAAAAAAATCAAGCTTTTAATTTTACAAAATTACAAAACAAAGTACCAGAAGTTTTAGATAGTGCAGCAACTTTTTTTGTAGAAGGTAATGACGAACAGGGTGGTAAGGTAATCGCAGGTTTTTTACAGGATTTCTATAACGCAGGTATTACAGGAGAAGATGCAAATAAGATGTATAAACAAATTGTTAAAGGTGCTTTTAATAAGGCTAGATTGCTAGTAGACCCTACAAAAGAAAAAAGCTTTCAACTTGCAGAAGATTTTGCAGATAGAATTTTAAGATCAATACCTTATGGAGATAAAGACTTAACAACTCATAGTACATATTTAGATGAAGCAGCAAAGTTTGATTCAGACTATACAGACTTAGCACTTAAAAAATTAAAAAATGCACCGAAGCTACAAGCTGAGAAAAACAAACTAACAATAAAAACAAGATGGAAAGATTTTAATTCTATAGAAATTACAGAAGAAATGACTATAGATCAGAGGACACAAGTACAACAACAAAAACAAACAGAATATAAAAATTTACTTAACGACCCTTTGTTTGGTGGCGAAGAAGAACAGAAATATATACAGAATTTAGGAGAGTCAGATAATTACAATCTTTTAAATGAAATCATACCTGCTATGGAAAACAAAATTAGTCTTGGTGTTTTTGATGGATATGACGAAGTTTTAGAAAAAGAGATAGGACATATAGAAATGAATCATGCGACATTAGATGATGAAGCAGTTAAAGCAATAAGGGAATTAAAAACTTTTGCAAGAAACAGTAAAGGTTTAGGAGAGAAGGTAGAGACAAGTAAAAATAAAATCATGAAAATTATTGACAATAATTTAGGTACAAGTACAAAATCTAATTTATTTGGTCGAGGAGGTGCAAGTAAAATTGACTTTCAAACATCTACTAAAATTGGTTTTGAAGTACAAAAACAAGTAACAAAATATTTTAAAGATTACATAAAACAAAAGAACAGATCGCCTTCAAGTTTAGAAGTACAAAAAATGGAAGAGCAATTTACAATACAAGCTTTAGGAGCAAACAATATAGGAGATTTTAAAGAAATATCAAAACAACAATACCCTGATACAATCAATCCATTTATACCTATAGCCGAGCCAGGTCAATTATCAACTTTTCGTGAAAATTTAGAAGATAATCGTAAATTACAAGAAGATTTTAGAAAGAAAGAACAGAAAGGAAGCGTTGATAGCGGTAAGGATAATAACTTCTTAGAAGGTGGCATGGATTTTAGTAATGTTGAAGGTGGTGCTTTTAGTGAAGGTGGTGCTACAACAGTTGATGTAAGTTCTGGCGATACCTTGTCTGGTTTTGCAAATGACCTAGATACTTCTGTTGATGCTATAAAAAAAGCAAATGGAATGACAACTGATGAAATTCAGATAGGAGATGTCTTAGTGATTCCAGAAGGTATTACTGACCCTAATAAAGTAGATGCTCCCAAGTTTGACATGAATAAACTGATTACGAGTAAAGACCACCCATTTAATCCTGTCAGAGAAAAACATAACTTCCAGGTTATTTATAATATTGCCAAAGAAATAGGTATTAAGTTTCCAGAACTTGTAGCTGCACAGGCTATGGAAGAAACAGGTTTTGGTAAAGATCAATCAGCAGATAACAATTTCTTAGGACTTAAGGCTACATCTTCAGAGGTTGCAAAAGGTCAATCTGAAAGAAAGATGACTACCGAAGATAGAGGTCAAGGTAGAAAGCTAGAACTAGCAAACTTTAAAACATTTGATAATATCAGAGAAATGATGATGCAATACAAAAAACAATGGAACGATAACTTCTTAGGTAGAAAAGGTATAGTAAATGCAAAGAGTATTGAGGAAGCAATAAAAATGCTACAAGCTGAAGATTATGCAACAAATAAAGATTATGATAAAAATGTATTAGACATAATTAGTCGTGCTACTGAAGAAGGTTGGTTTTAAACTATGACAGACTCTAATCTACAAAATACAGTGCCAGAAGGAGCTTTTGGTATTGGGTCTAAAAAAACTGATGACTTCACAGAAAATGAAAANNTAAGAAACTTTGGCATNAANGATATACCTAAAGCTTTATATGAACAGCTAAAAAAGAACTCAGGTGCAATCGTTTTACCAAATCAAATTACAGAAGAAGTTATACAAAAAGCTGCTAAGACTCAAGATGAATTTTTAAAGCCAAGATCAGAAGAAGAAGAAACATTTTTTAGAGCAACAGCAGCAGGTATTGTTGATATACCAAATGAAATAAAACATTTAAGTGATTACTTACAAGGTAATCCTTATGACCCAAATGANTTNATTGATCTTAAGGCTTTAGGTCTTGAAAAAGAAGGAGATATGGATAATGCAGCCTATCAAATATTTAAGTTTGGTTCTGGATTTTTAATACCCTATGCAGGTTTTAATAAAGCTTTAAAAGGTATAAAAGGTATAAAGGCATTACAAGGTATAAAAAATTATGACAAGATTGCTACTGGTGCTAGATGGTTTACAGCAGGTGGAGCAGCAGATTTTGTTGGTGTAGATGCTTATGACGAAAACTTATTTAACTTTCTTGCTGATATAGAAAGTCCTGTCGTAAATAATAGATTTGTAAGACCTATAGTTGAATATTTATCTGCACCCGAAAGACCAGGAGAAGGAGATGAAAGTAATTTTGGAGAAGCAAAACTTAAACAGTTTTTAACAGGTACAGTTTTTGGAGAAACTATTGGACTAACAGCTACAGCAGCAACTAAAGGTTTACCTAAATTAAAGAGTGTATTAGAACCTTACGCTATAAGGTTGATTGATGACGTTACAGGTGGTCCTAATATATTAAATCCAGAACAGATGGCTAATAGAACTATTCAGCTATTAAAAGATATAAAAAATGACCCGACTAGATTAGAGTTTGCCAAGAAACAAATTGCAAGATTAAAAAAAGCAACTCTTGTAGGTAGTGAAGAATTTTCAGATGAATTTACAAAAGTACTAGATGACCTACCTAAATTTGATGAAATAGCACCAAAAACAAAAGTAACGAAAAAAACTAAAATAAAAGCTACTGATCTACCTTTACAGCAATCAAAACCTAATCCTAAAATTTGGAATGATGTAGAAAGTGTTACTGATGATACATGGAAAGCCACAGGTAAAGTACTAAATAGAATTGTTATACCTGATGATTTTTCAGTAGAAGCTGCAAGTGCTTTGGGATATGATGAACTGCTGCCTTTAGTCATAAAAATAGCAAAGAAAATTAGTCCTAATGACCCAGAAAAACACATGAGGGTTATTTATCTTGGTGCAATAAAAGAACAAAAAAGATTAGCTAAAAATGTAACTCAATACATGACAGATATAGAACAAGCTTTTATGCTTGGAGAAGATATACCAGATGAACTATTACAGAATTGGTCGGAAGATGTATCAAGAATGATAAATCTTGCAGGTCCAACTAAAAAAATAAGTAATGAAACAGCAGGTACAGTAAGAGTTAATCAACTTATTGATGCAGAACCTAAAGATGTTGCTCGTAAAACAGTTGATGAAGAAGTAGGAGCAGGTATTGGTGGTGGAGAAAAAACTGCTGATAGAGCTACAAAAGAAAAGTTTCGTACAACTACAAGAGATTTAGTAGAAAAAACAAAAAAAGAAATAACTGAACAAAAATTAATACCAACAAAAGAAGAGCTATATGAAGGTATGCAGACCTACATAAAAAATAATGATATTGAAGGTTTGTTAGGTATTACAAGAAAGGTATTGGCTATGCAGGGTGACAGTAAAAAAATAAGCAAGCTTGTTAAAGGTTTTGGATTTGGAGATGCAGTAGGTAAAACCTTAAGAGTTAGTAACGAGTTATTTATTAATAATTTACTTTCAGCACCAGAAACACAAATTATTAATATAGTTGGTTCTTTATTCAACGTAGCTCTTGGTCCTTTAGACCTTGCAGCAGGTAGCCCAATATTAAATAAACAAATGAAAATAAGAGCAGCTAGAGAACTTGTTTCTATATTTACATCTATGAAAGATAGTTTGACAGCAGCAGGTAAGGCACTATGGCTTGATAAAAATATTCTTGATGAAAGAAGAATGTTTGGTACACAAGATGCTTATGAAAGATATGCAATAAGAATGTCAGGAGATTCTTTGTTCGCAAAAAGTATTAATTTATTTGGTCATGGTATAAGAGTGCCTTCTAGGTTTATGATGGCAGGTGACGAATTTATAAAACAAACTGCATTTCGTTCATTTTTGATGGGAGAACTTGCAGAACAAGCAACAAAAAAAGGACTTACAGGTAAAAGTTTTAAAATATATGTTGACAGCAATTTTAAAGAAATTACAGATA
>FUFK010038923.1_pt1 | contig 15339 bp, 24 predicted proteins | sample 1021851 | NCBI WGS metagenome assembly FUFK01 (sample SAMEA51879418, study PRJEB19060) | metagenome | reverse complement strand
AATAAAGACAATGACTGAAGAAGAATTTCAATCTTTAAAGGATACTTGGGTAAAAGAACCAAGTAGTGGTAAAAAAGAATATTGTATAGGATGTTATTCAAAAGATGATTGGGAATTCATTCATGAGGAACTTAAAAAGGATGGATCACTTGAAGATAACATTCCTACTTCAAGCGTCACGGTGACAGATGATAAACTGAATAGTGATACAAGAGGTGTATATTTACTGACTGATGCAGAGGCAGAAGAATTAAAAAAACACTCACGAGTACAATATGTTCATATAAACACTGCAGCGTATCCCGGAACATACAAAACTAATCCCGACGATTTCTGTGCCTCTGAACCTCTCTCACCAAAACAAAGGTATTCGTCAACTGTTAAACATACAAGAGATGTTGGCACTGATACCGGAGAAACCCTTTTATCATCATATCTAAGCACTATTCCTAATAGTTCTCTGCTCAATAGAGGTAGTTATCAATTATTACGTCATACAAAAAAAATTGATTCTTGGTATGGACAGAATGACACAACAATTATTGAATCTGATACAGATCAGTATGGCACCGGAGAAGATGTTGATTTAATTGTATGTGATCAGGATATGTGGTTTGGTCATATTGAATTTCAAAATCCTGCACTTATATCAAATATCAAACAATCAAATAATTCATCAGTATCTTCTACATCTGCACCAATCAATTATATTGGAGGAAATGTGTTAAGAAGTGGATACTCCTCCTCCTCAACAACTGGAACTTGTGATTTGTTAGATTTAGTGTTAGATGCACCTTATTATATTGACCCCGCATGGTTTGAAGCAGATGCAGGTAATCGATTAACAACACGTTGGGATGGAACCACAGTTCCAGTCGAATCAGTAGCAAGATCTTGGTGGTCTAATTCATCACAAAGATCCTCTGAATTCGCAAGTGCAGGTACGATTACTTCTTCAAGTATTACTAATTATACAAGAGCTGGATCTAATGGAAGTAATACTGCATATCATACTGGTGCTGGAAATCATGGAACTCCTTGTGCATCACAAGCATATGGAAGACAATATGGTTGGGCTTATAATGCAAACAAATGGTTCTTAAATCTTTATGGAACCAATAGTATAGGATTTGAGAATGGTTTTGATATACAAAAAATATTTCATCAAAATAAACCGGTAAACCCAAAATACGGAACAAAAGATCCAACAGTATCGAGTAATAGTTGGGGTTTTAGACAAAGGGTTTACATATTTCCCACTTTTTTGTCTGGTTATTATTATTTTAGACAAGGGTTGACTGGAGGAACTGGAGTATCATGGTCGTATCCTTCAAGTATGCCAGCGTTTATGAATAATTTTCACTATCAAACGATCAGAGCACCAGAGTATGTTGATGGTTTTTCAACTTTAACAGCAGGAAATGAATTGATTGAGTCAGGGGTAATATTTGTGACTGCTGCAGGAAATCAAAATCAAAAACAAGTTCAAAGTAATCATCCAGACTATAATAATTATTTTGCCTCAACTGCGAGCACAAATTTTGTTGATGCAAAAACATACTCTGCCTATAGTGAATTTTCAAGCGTTTACACCTATAATAGTTTGAATCGGCCAGGTTTTCCACAACAAATAGGAGTTGATAGAACCACCACTCCATACACCTATAAAACTATTTCAATAGGTGCTTTAGATGATGATTTCACAGGCAGTGGACAGGAACGCAAAGCTGATTATAGTAATATGGGAAATACGATCGACTGTTGGGCAAGTGCTGATGACACATTATCAGCCACTGATGATAATACAACCACAAGATATAATCGTTTTGATGCTTATTATACATACAATTCAAGTAATTCTGTTGAATCTGAAGATAGAACATTTAGTGGAACCAGTTCAGCATGTCCAATTACTGCAGGATTAATTGCAACTAAAGTGCAATATAATCGAGATTGGACATATGCTGATGTAAAAAATTGGTTATCAAATACTGTAGGTGATTTGACTACAACATATTTTTATGCTGGAACTGAGGCAACAACTGCAACAGATTCTAATTGGACTGATGATTTTAATTTACAGGGTGCAAGTCCTAGAATCATATATGATGCTCGGACAAAAGAGACTATAACAATGACCATCACTGGTGAAGATTTAAAATTTACTGGTGACATGACAATACTAAATAACTAAAAAGTATAATGGCTGATAAGAGTTTTGGTGTTAAACAATTAGACATCTTGGGGACTGGAGAGTCCACGATATCTGCACCTGACCGCTTAAAATTAGATTCTCATAATGTTGCGATAAGCACATCTCTACATGTTGGTGCTGCCACAACTATCGTAGGAGACTTGATGGTATCAGGTGTCTCCACATTTAGTGCTGGAGGTTTTGTTGATATTCGTCGGAATGTTAGTATCACTGGTATCGCGACAATTAATGCACCATATAACACAAATGCCCAAGTTGCATGGACTGTAACAAATAACAGTGCATCTGCGTATCGTTTCGCAGGCCCGGGACAAGATGGAACAGAAGATAATCCTGATTTATATTTGGTAAGAGGTCAAAGATATGTTTTTAAACATGAAGCGACATCAACTCATCCTCTTGAAATTCGTGTTTCAAATGGTGGATCAGCATATAACGATGGAGTCACAAATAATGGACAACATTCCACAAACATAACTTTTAATGTTCAGCATGATGCACCTGCACAGTTAGTGTATCAGTGCACATCACATGGTGGTATGGTTGGAAACATTTATATTGTTGGACAGCACTTGGCAAATGGTGCAGACAATCGAGTGTTGACTGCGACAAGTGCTTATGGAATGAATGGTGAATCTACTTTAACTTATAATAACCCTGAACTAAAAATTGATACTACCAGTGATCGTGGTGTAGTCAAATTAGATGGTGCACAGGGAGGTGAGATTCAATTTACGAAAAATGGAACTGATAAATTATACATTTATAACTCTGAACAAGAGACAAGAATAAAAAGTGCTAGTGGTGCTGCTAATGTTCAGATTATGGCTGGCACTGAAACTAATAATTATGCACAGTTATTTTTACAACCTAATGGCACTAGTGTTGCCTACATAAATTCCGGTGCGGATATTGTAATATGGACTACTCCCAGTAACGCACATACAGTATTTAAAACCACTGGTAATATTGAAGTATATGACGGAGATATTGTCATGCCAAATGGTCATGGTATTAGCTTTGCTGCCACTGGTGATGGTTCTGGTGCAACTAGTGTTAACGAACTTTTTGATGATTATGAAGAAGGCCTTTTTACTCCGTCTATTACTTCTGGTGGTTCTAGCATTTCATATTCCATTCAGAGAGGATCTTACACGAAAATTGGTGATATAGTAAATTTTCAAATAGATTTATATGCGTCTGGAACTCCTAATGGAAATAATTTACATATTGGAGGATTGCCATTTACTACCGCAAATCAAGCTACAAAAGCATTTGGTGGAGCATTTTTGAATTATAGTGCTGCAGCATTTAGTTCAATAGGTGATCGTACTATATTCCATATCCCAAGTCAAAATACATACATTTCAATATATAATGCAGTGACAGGTAATACTGTTGCTGGAACTTCAACAGGAGTTGATCTCTTTAATAATAAAGAAATTTGTCTGACTGGATCGTACAAAGCATCATAGTGTGCTATACTAAGAAAACATTAAAATTATAAATTACTATTTTAAGGGTCATATGAACTTTACAGTTTACTCAAAGGAAGGATGCGGACATTGTGATCGAATTAAAACAGTACTGAGGTTGACAGGTAGCACATATGTGGTCTATAATTTAGATGAACACTTTACAAAGGAAGAGTTTATCTCTGAATTTGGTGAGGGAGCTACGTTTCCTCAAGTATCTTGTGACGGAAAAAAACTAGGAGGTTCAGTTGACACAATTAAATTCCTCAAAGAACAACAAAGAGTTGCCTGATCCTCTAAATACTTCCAACATCCATTTCGATCGCGGGGTGGAACTCATCTTAAGGGGAGGTAAGAAGAAACCAAAAACCTTTCAAATTAAATTTGATAGGTTGTTCTTTTTCTTTAAGAAAGAAATCGAAATCAATTTCGCATTCGCATTGAATGTAAAAAAATTACCTTCCGGAGATAAAGATGACCGTAGAGATTAGTTTAGTAATTGGTTCTTTTGTAACCTTACTATTCTTTATAACAGGAATATTAATTGGTTGGACAGCAAGAGAATACATGAAAAACTATCGGGAAGTTCCAAGACCACATCCCGAAATGTTTGATCCTCAAGGAAACTTGATACCTGACGATATTGTAGCATTCAGATTTGAAAATTATGACAACGAAAACAGCGAAGAAGACGACTACCAAATCTAAGTCTCTTCCAGAATTACCAAGAATGCCTTTTGCATTTGAGGTATTTAATTTAGTATCAAAACAACGATCAAAAGCAAAGAAAGTTGAAGTTCTTCAAAAGTATGGAGAACTCTCTCTTAAAATGATCTTGAAGTGGAACTATGATACATCAATTGTATCTGTTCTACCAGAGGGTGAAGTTCCATACTCTGGATTTGATGACCAAAGAAATATGAACCTTAAATTAAGTGAAGTGATATCTGATGAGGTTCGTAGAATGCATGAGGTTGGATCATTTTCACTTGGTTCAACTGATAAAGAAGGTCACACTACAATTCGTCGTGAAGCAAAACACTTCTATCGTTTTGTGAGAGGTGGTGACGATGCCATGAATGCAATTCGTCGTGAAACTATGTTCATTAATATTCTAGAGGGACTACACCCACTAGAGGCAGAGATTATTGTTCTTGTAAAGGATGGTAGACTTGAAGATCGATATAAGATAAGCAAAGATGTAGTCGCAACTGCTTATCCAGATATAGTATGGGGTGATGCGTGATGACAAAAACAGAAACTAAAAAGAAGGAAATGTCTGAACCAAAACTAGATGGATCAAAATATTCGTGTCAGGTGATACTTGAAAAGTGCACACTAGAGCAGGCTCTTGATAGGTCATTGCCAACTGATGCAAGACTCATTCGTTATCAGGTAGATGGTAAAGATTTTCTTGACGTTACACGATCTGCAAAGGCATCAAATATATTTGACTTATACTTTGACACCTATGGCATGGGTGCCCTTCAATCAATTGACTATGGTAGAGGCACTATCGCACCCGGTCAGTGGGGATACAAGTCTCCTTCTGACTCCAAAAAGAAAAAGCGAAGATAAATTCAAAATATGTCGAAAAAATACTCGGGCCATTTTTTGGTCTGTAGGGTTTTTTCACCAAAACCATGTATTTAGACACATTTTTTGTGTGAAATCTGAAAATATTCTAAAATTGTAACAGAAATTACAAAATTACTTGCCTATATAGTCTGAATGTGTTAAAATAAACACATCGTTCATCCAATGTCATTGATTTTTTACCTATCTTTATTGGCATCTCACGAACCAGTCCATTGGACTATTAAGTGTGATACTTGGTCAGAACTTGCTGCTGAAGTCAGACAAGATCAATATCTTGACGAACAAAGCAAATCAGATCTGATTTACTATTTCTCAACAAAGGTAGAAGAAGAATGTAATGAGATAGGACGCAAGTAAGCCGACTCGGAACGGGTTCGTTCATCCCGAAAGGGACGCAAAAGCCGACTGAAGGAACGGATTAACAGTCCAATTACTTTAGGAGAAACCAAATGGCAAAAGTCACCTATAGAGGTATTCAGTACGATACTGAAACCCAAAAGCAAAAAACACAAGAGCCTCAGCAGAAACAACTTGTCTACAGAGGTATTGCTGTAAAAGGAGGCAAGTAAGATGTTAGTAGTCTCAGAAATCTTACTCGCAAGCGTAGTTTTCTTGGCACTCATCTACGCTGAAGCGCAATTATTATACAACTACAGTAAATAATTGTAATTCAAAATAAAAGGGGGTTGACACCTCCTTTTTTTATGCTATAGTATATTTGTTGGACGCAACATGGGAGTGACTGAATAAACTTACTGGCAACCGCTGGTTAAGGTGATGAGACACAGGTGGTGCTGCTGCTCGCAAGGGTAGAACCGATCAACCAATCGGGTCTCAGGCAATGACGTATTTACTTACTGTAGTAATGCCCGTTATTTGTTGGTACACAGGAATCCAACCTCCCTCTTTACTAAATAAGTATGTCGAACTTTATGGACACCTCTACTACTGATACAGCAAGAGCCAAAAGACTCGTCAAATTACTTAAAAGATTAATTGCTCAAGAACATCTCTACACTGATGAGCAACTTAAAGATATGAAAAAACAATTGAGAGTCGTTGAAGAGGAAATGCATAATTTAGACAGTAAATTAAAAAAAGGATTCGGATAATGACAGTAAAGTTAGTAAGCATTTCTCCTGATGCAGAAAAGACAATGGCATATATTGCTAGAGTCTCTAATCCAAATAATCAGGATAATGAAAAATTTGCAGGATTACTTCGTTATTGTATTCAACATAATCACTGGTCTGTTTTTGAACAATCTTCAATGACACTTGAAATTGAAACAACACGGGCAATTGCAGCACAAATATTAAGACATCGTTCTTTTACATTTCAAGAGTTTTCACAAAGATATGCACAAAGTAATGAATTAGGAAAGATCAAATTACCTGAGTTACGCAGACAAGATAAGAAGAATCGTCAAAATAGTATAGATGACTTAGATCCATTCATACAACAAAAATTAGAAGCACAAATGCAAACACTTTTCAGTTCTGCTCAAGCATTGTATAATCAAATGATTGAAGAGGGAGTTGCAAAAGAATGTGCTAGGATGGTATTACCATTGTGTACTCCAACAAGAATTTATATGACAGGTTCTTGTCGTTCATGGATACATTATATTGATTTAAGAACAGCACATGGTACTCAGAAGGAACACATGGACATTGCAGAAGCATGTCGATCTGTTTTTATCGAGCAGTTTCCTATCGTATCAGAAGCCCTTCAGTGGGTCTAAATAACTACATCTAATATTTAATTATGGCGACCTATCCAGTAGTACACAAAGAAACAGGAGAGACAAAAGAAGTCTCTATGAGTGTTCATGATTGGGATAAATGGAGAGAAGACAATCCCGATTGGACAAGAGATTATTCTGATCCATCAACAATGCCCGGAGTTGGTGAAGTTGGTGAATGGAAAGATAANTTAAGAAAGAAAGCACCCGGATGGAATGAAGTATTAGCAAAAGACAGCAAAGAGTCATGGCTAATAGTCGAAGAAGTGATCCTCGTTTAGTACAAAAACTATAATGCCAAGAAAAAAGAGAACCTCCGATCAACCGATTGGGGTTGGTTTGACAGCGAAACAATTNAAAAGAAAGAAACCNGTNAANGCAGANTANNTAATAGANGTTGAACCNCTGACAGATAATCAAAAAAGATTATTTGAATCCTATAAACATAAGCATATCGTTGCCTATGGTGCTGCAGGAACAGGAAAGACATTTATTACCTTGTATAATGCATTAGTTGATGTGATGGATGAAACTTCACCATACGAGAGAATATACCTTGTAAGGTCTTTGGTTGCCTGTCGTGAAATCGGATTTCTTCCCGGAGACCATGAGGATAAAGCAGATATATACCAAATACCATACAAAAATATGGTAAAATATATGTTCCAGATGCCATCTGATGCAGACTTTGAAATGCTCTATGGTAATCTCAAGGCTCAGGAAACAATAAAGTTCTGGAGCACCTCATTTTTGAGGGGAACAACACTTGATAATTGTATTGTCATAGTCGATGAGTTTCAAAACTTGAATTTTCACGAATTAGATAGTATAATAACAAGAGTTGGTGAAAACAGTAAAATCTGTTTCTGTGGTGACGCATCTCAGACAGATTTGCAAAAAACCAATGAAAAAAATGGAATCGTAGATTTCCTTAAGATAGTTCGTACAATGCCATCATTTGATATTATTGAATTTGGTATTGATGACATAGTTCGATCAGGACTTGTTAAAGAATATCTTGTCGCAAAAATGCAGTTGGGTATGTAATGTTTAATCATGTAGAATTGAATCTTCCAAAACTTTCGAGAGAAACGATTGACGGAGTTCGTTATTATTCTGTACCTGATGAAGATGAATTACTAAAATTAGTATCAATCACATCAGTTACGAGTCATTTCAATCGAGAGATTTTTATTAACTGGCGAAAAAAAGTTGGTAATGAAAAGGCAGATCGTATTACAAAAGCTGCAACTACTCGCGGTACAGACTATCATACACTTACAGAACATTTTCTGAAGAATGATAATTTACCAGAGACAAAACCTATCTCTGATTTTCTTTTTAAGATTTCCAAATCTAAATTGAAGAACATTGATAATATACACTCACTTGAAGGTTCACTCTATAGCAAACAACTTGGTATAGCAGGAACAGTTGACTGTATCGCAGAGTATAACGGAGAGTTATCTATAATTGATTTTAAAACATCAGCAAAACCAAAACCCAGAGAGTGGATCGAACATTATTTCGTTCAAGCAATGGCATATGGTTGTATGCTCTACGAACTGACGGGTATATCTGTTAAAAAGTTAGTAATTATTATGTCATGTGAAAACGGAGAATGTGTTGTCTATGAAGAATACGACAAAGGAAAATACATCAAACTACTCGGAGAATATATTAGTAAGTTTGTTCAAGATAAACTGGAGCTCTATGGAACCGAATAAAGAACTTGAGAAAGCCATTGAGAAGAAGTTTCTGACACCTCAGAAGTTTGCTATCGAAATTGAAAAGATAGTTGCAGAAGAACAATTCAATTATATTGATGCAATCTGCCACTATTGCGAAAGTAACAATCTTGAGATAGAATCAGTAACGAAACTCATTTCCAAATCACTCAAGGAAAGACTAAAGTGGGATGCAACTCGTCTCAACTTTATGAAAAAAACAACTCGTGCGAGATTACCATTATGATGCAAGTATCTAAATCTGAATTGATTCATCATCGATTACAAGCAATGCTTCGTGAGCATTCTTTTTCTGATCTAAAGTATCTTGGTNTAANACCAGATAGTNTTGGTATNGANCAACACTGGTATATGATAGGTGACAATGAAGTCCCTGTCGATGCAATTACAAGAATTAGAAAGTGTAGAAACTGACGATGAAAGTGACACCCTTTGAAACNTACCANACATATCTTTCAATNAANAATCATTTNTCNAGTCCNAGNTATGANTACTTNAAATATGGAGGNAGNTCGAGAGCAAAGATAACTGCTTTCAATAAAAGGAAAGATAAGTATTGGTTTGAAAAGACATCAAGAAAATACCCTGATAATCAAATCGTNGATTTTCTTGTGTCTAACTTTGTGACTGCAAACAACCCATCAAGTTTGTGGATAGGTGAAATTATCAATTCTGGTGAGAGAACCTATTCTGATTGGTCACGCAAACAACAAAGTCTCAGTTACATATTCAAAGAACAGATCACACAACTGTTTGAAGAGTATCAACTCGATGACCTGTTTGATTGTTCAGATGGGCATCCTCCTGTATTAAGAGAATACTTGGGGGATCATATTGATCTTGAAACGCTAGTAATACTTGAAAAAGTATTTCATTTCCGTAGTCAATTTGACAAAAAACTTGATGACCCTGTGTGGGAAACCGTCAGTATGAAGATAAGGAAATACGATCCTTTCATAAATATAGATGTGTTACAATATAAAAAAGTTCTAAGAGATGTAGTTCATGGGTAAATTTTTTGAGTCAGATATGGTNCGGGAGGAGTTGACTGAAATCAATCAACTTCAACANGAAATCTATTCGTCTACAATGAGTTTTCCTAGTATGTCTCGCAAGGACAAATTGGAACACATTGACAAATTGACAGAATTACTTGAGAAACAAAAGATCATGTATGCAAGGTTATCTTTATCAGATGACCCTGAGGCTAAAGAACTCTTAAGCACATTGAAATCATCCATAGCATTGATGGGATTCCCACCAAATATGGATATGAACTCGTTTTTTGATAATGTATACAAGACAGTTCAAACATTGAGACTGTCTATTGACAAGTAATTTAACTCTGTTATAATATCTAAGTAAATCTACCAAAATCTAAAATTATCCGAGGTAATCCAAATGTCTTTTGCTAATTTAAAAAAGCAATCAAAATTAGGTTCTTTAACCGCTAAGTTGGTTAAGGAAGTGGAGAAGATGAACAGTAACGGTGCATCAGGTGATGACCGTCTCTGGAAATTAGATGTAGATAAGAGTGGTAACGGTTATGCTGTTATACGCTTTTTACCTGCACCTGAGAATGAAGATCTTCCATTCGTTAAACTTTATTCACATGCGTTTCAAGGGCCCGGTGGATGGTATATCGAAAACAGTTTGACCACATTAGGTCAGAAAGATCCAGTATCAGAGTATAATTCACAGTTGTGGAATAATGGAACTGATGCCGGTAAGGAACTAGCAAGAAAGCAGAAACGCAAGTTGACATACATTTCCAACATCTATGTTGTGAAAGATCCTGCAAATCCTGAGAACGAGGGTAAGACATTCTTGTTCAAGTATGGTAAGAAAATCTTTGACAAACTCACTGCAGCAATGCAACCTGAGTTCGAGGATGAAGAAGCAATCGATCCATTCGATTTCTGGCAGGGTGCTAACTTTAAATTGAAAGCTAAGAATGTTGCTGGATACCGTAATTATGATTCAAGTGAGTTCNCTGCTGTATCACCATTACTAGATGATGACGATGCAATGGAAGCAATCTGGAAGAAAGAACTTTCTCTTTCTGAGTTTGTTGCTCCTACACAGTTCAAGACATACGAAGAGTTAAAGACTCGTTTAGAGTATGTTCTTGGTAAGAGAGGTGCAAGACCAGTTGCTCAAGATGTAGAGGTTGAAGATGAAGAGTTTGAAACTCCCGTAGCAGCAACTAGAGAAACAGTTGCTTCTGTGGCATCATCCTCAAGTGAAATTGAAGACGATGATACACTGTCGTATTTCCAAAAACTTGCTGAAGACTAAAACACTGGGAGGGCAACCTCCCTTTTTTATGGCATCGATAAGTTAAGATTTTCTGTTCTTACAGTTTTATCATTGATAAATTGTGATGACTTTCCATACACCATAATATCTCTAAAATCATTTAAAAATTGTTGTAAATATTCGTTTTTAAGGACAAAAATAAATCTCTTATTATCATTTATTCTTGTTTCATGAACATAATGACTTATACCTGTTCTTACGTCAGTTCCTGATTTTGTGACATATGTTCCTAAATTATTATCATAATATTTTACTGTAAAATCAGAATTGACTCTTTTTCCTTGTGGTAAAATTAAATGACCCTCACTGCCACGTATTTCTTTCGTTTCAAAGTATCTTATATCATTCAACTCATCACCATACTTATCTACTGAATAATTATAAATTTCGTCAGGATTTAAAGGCCATTCATCACGAATATTAACAATACCTGCACATGTGATCACAACCCAATCAAGAGATGCAGAACCATATAAATCCTCTGCAACATTATCTGGTCTGCTACCCATTGGTATTTCAAATTTGTTAAAAACAGTTAATGTATTTTGTAAATCCTCTCTTAATTTAACACGACGAAAGAAGTTTTTAACCTCAAGATAATCAAGTGAGGAATTTTTTTCACTAAGAAATGATGGATATTTAATATTTGGTAATTCTCTAAAATAAGACATTAGAAACCAACACCTCCTGCATCATCGTAATCTACGTCATAGATTGGTTCTAATTCTTTAAATGACAGATCAATCTGCATTGACACTGGTGTTGCATCATCATAAGTTGTATATACACCTTCTCCAGTGTAGTTTACGGAAACATTTGTCAAGAAACATTGTTTGAATTTGTGTAAAAATGGGTGATCACTGTTACCTTTTTTATATCGCAATTCAAAAACATTTGGAGTTTTAAGAAAAACACCTGATCCACCAACTGAACCTGTATTTTTTGTTTTTGGTGCCATATTTGATTTAAATGATCTTATAATATTTTTACATTCTTGTGCTTCTGAAGGACTTCTTGGTGTCATTTTGAATGAAAAACTAAAACTTCTCAATGTAGGGCCATTAAATAATAACTCCATGTTTGGATTGAATATCTGACCTGTTTGTCTTGCTAATAAATCAGCAGCAGATACGTTTGCACCTAATGCACCCAAAGCAGCAGATGTTGCCTTTGCTGTTGTGAATTGTGCTGCAGCATCCATCAATGAAGAATCAGCACCTAATGTGCTTTTTAAGTCACCACTTAATTCTGACATGGATTTTTTAGCACCCTCTGGATCATTTGCTAATGTTTTACTTACAGCCTCTCCCGATTTGTTGATCGTTGATGTTATCGCTCCAGCAGCAGCACCCATCAAAGTATTCATTTTACTTTCACCATAATCAACTGCGTTACCATCTTGAATATTTGAAGGCATTTGTAATATAATACTACCTAAGATCTTTTTTGCTTTGTCTTTTGTGCCTTGTGGCCCGATACGACGAGAACCGGGAGATCCAACTAAACTACCACCTGATAATTCTTTCGTTGGTTGATACTCTACAATTGTGAATTGCATGTAATCAGTCGTCTCAGTCAGTGCCTCAAGTGGATATCTGAATTGACCACTTATGATTGATGATTTAACAATTTTACCGAATTTCTGCCTAGCACGATTTTTAGCGTTTTGTACAGCCGCCTTATTACTTGCTATGATTTCTTCAGCTTGAGAATTAACCTCTCTTATCCTCTTTTTTTGTTCGTTTGTAAATTCTATTGATGACATATCTTCTTTTTTAACTATTTAGACGTATTTTACCAAAAGGTAATGCTTGAAGGTCTTTTATCTCTTCAGGATAGACACGATAGGTTTGACCAACCAGATTTGAAAATGAATAAGTGCGATATTGACCGTGATGAAAATTAACTCCACGAAAACCCCATGAGTATACTTCAGTGACAGCAACAAGTGGATTGACATCAAAGATTGTATCTGCTTTTTTTGGGACATATGAGAAAACAAAAAATTGTCCTGCCTCTGGAGGAGACACACTATCACCGATAACTTCTTCAAGTTCGGTGACTAATTCATTAGGATCTTCGATACCTATGAGTCGATCTAATACTGGACTTATACGATTCATTTGACTCCGAGTTCATCCTCTGTCATTACCTTAAATTCATACAAACGATCTTTACAGTATTCACTTGCTGCTTTCCATTTTGCTTGATTGCGAGCATACTCATAAGTTTCGTAAAGATAACTTTTTGTCTGTCTTTTGGGTTTCTTTGGAGGTTTAAGTTGTTTCTTGGGTTTTACTTCAATAATATATTTTTTGATCTTTCCAGTTGTCTCTTTGAGTTTAACATAGAAGTCTGGAAAATATCTATGTACACGATTATCAATCGGAGAGCGATATGGTATCGCAATCTCTTCACTGCCCCATTCAAGAATATTTTCATTCAAATCGCAGTAAACCATGAACTTTCGTTCCCAAAGTGACCGATAAATGATGTTTGATGGGTTTCCTTTGTACTTTCGCGGGTATGATGGTTGGTATCTCCCTTTATATGACATAAATATATAAAAACAAAGTCATAAAGGTATTTAGTGTGTCATTAGTATCAAAAATAACCATGACCGATGCCAAAGTCAAATTTGGTCAGTTATCGTTAAATAATCAATATCAAGTTCACTTTGCTGGATTTAATTCAAGCATTCAAAATTATATCCGAAATAATTTAGGAGTCGTCAACGCAGATGAATTTATATCTCGTGAGATGGGGATCTTATGTTTTGATGCATCATTACCTGCAACTGCTCTAGCAACTGCAGAGGTTAAGGATAATTTTATGGGTGTCCCTCAAGAATTTGCTCATTCTAGATTATATACAGATATTGATTTCTCTTTTTATGTTGATAAAGACTATACATTATTGAGAATATTTGAGGGGTGGATGGATTATATTACCAGTGGTGCCGAGGGTGAAGTTGGTGATTTACAAAAACCCTATTATCGTAGAATGAGATATCCGGATACTTATAAAGTATCATCCATGTACATATCAAAGTTTGAAAAAAATCTTGATCGTGCATTATCATATCAGTTTATAAACGCATTTCCAAAGTCAATCACACCAATTCCGGTAACTTATGGTAGTGCGGACATTTTAAAAGTTTCTGTAAGTTTTAATTATGATAGATACGTGGTCAATCGCAAGAGAAGACAACGTAGTATTCTTTCAACTGGACTTGATATATTCAATTCATTTAGAAAAGAACCCAAAAAATCTGAAAAGACTAATTCAACTGAATATGGAGAAACCTTTCTCAATAATATATTGACAAAATATTAAAAAATGTTTATAATGTGATATAAATAAAATACTGAATGAAATATTATGCCTTTACCCAAGATTAATACTCCGACTTATGAGTTGACTCTTCCTTCTAATAGAAAAAAAGTCAAATACCGCCCTTTCTTAGTTCGTGAAGAAAAAATACTCGTCCTTGCTTTGGAGTCTGAAGATCAGAAACAAATTACTGATGCAATCATCCAAATTATTGGTGACTGTTTAATTACTAAGAATGTTGATGTGACTAAGTTACCAACATTTGATATAGAATATCTTTTCTTAAATGTTAGATCTAAGTCAGTCGGTGAGACAGTTGAAGTGAATGTTACATGCCCTGATGATGGGAAAACTAAAGTTGAAACATCTATCAATATAGATGACATTAAAGTTGTTAAGGATAAAGATCATAAGTTAATTGTTCAACTTGATGATAAGTATTCTATGAAATTGAAATATCCATCATTAGATCAATTTATTGAAAATAATTTTGATTTTGAAATGGCAGCACCAAATGAATCAGTATCAGCAGCGATGTCTATGCTTTCTTCATGTATTGATATGATTTATGACGAGGAAGAAAGTTGGGATGCATCTGAAAGCACCAAAGAGGAACTTGATGAGTTTATTGATCAACTCAATACTAAACAATTTCAACAGGTCGAAGAGTTTTTTAGAACTATGCCTAAATTGAGTCACAAATTGAAGGTTACAAATCCTCAAACCGGTGTTGAATCTGAAGTTGTATTGGAGGGTCTGGCAAGTTTTTTCAGCTAGGTATGGCCCACATGAGTCTGGAGTCATACTATAAAGTTAACTTTGCCTTGATGCAGCATCATAAATACTCTTTGACGGAGATAGAAAATATGATGCCTTGGGAACGAGATGTCTATGTAACTCTCTTAA
>FUFK010051355.1_pt1 | contig 15341 bp, 12 predicted proteins | sample 1021851 | NCBI WGS metagenome assembly FUFK01 (sample SAMEA51879418, study PRJEB19060) | metagenome | reverse complement strand
CCAAATAGAAGCTCGGGTGAGATACTTGGCAAATCTCCAGCTCCAAAGAAGCTGAATCGATCCCCGTTGGCAACACTCGCTAGATTAGTGGCCTCCACTTGGGTGTACGTCATGCCCACCAGTAGCTGTTCATTAACCGACCATCTAACTTCGAACTCTGTACCTTCAGTTTTTACCGCCTGATTCGTCACGATAGATTGGGCGGAAAAGTCAGTTCTTTCTTGTTCATAGACAGACAAAGAAAAGTACAGTCGATCCTCCAAAAGTTGACCCTTGATCCCATATTCAGATAACTCGGAGGTATCGAATGCTTCTCCAGAAGCTACATTGCTAACCGTGAGTTCGCCGCCTTGTCCGGCTATTACAGTGGCTTGCTCTGAAAGAGTTATGTAAGGAATCAGTCCAGTGTCACCAATGTCGTACGAAACACTAAAAGTCCAAGAAGTCCCCGATACGTCGCCGTCGGCGCTGACGTCTACGCAGCTACCATCGGTACAGAAGTTGTTTGAGCTTGCGAGCAGGAGCTTATCTACTGGTTGTCTGCTCTCCATGTCGATGGAGTCGTAGCGGATTCCTGCCAAAACAGATAAGCCATTGTACCAGGTAAGGTCGGTCATGAATCCGATGCCCAAATCCATATAGTCGCCGATGTAGTACTCTGTGTAATCGTCATGGATTCGAGTCGCTAATAGACGCGCGTCCAGCGCGGTGCTAGGGCCAGTAAGATCTCTACGATGAAAGTATTCGTTGGTGTAGTCATCTGCGTGCTCAAAATCTGTGTACCTTAATGAAGGAGAAAACTGAACGATCGCCCGCATGCTGTCACTTTCAAATAGTTTCTCAATGATTACTTTCTCTTCGATGACGTAAGTTTCATGAAACTGAGAAAAACCGTATGCGTTCTCGTTGAGATTCTCATACGACTCATAGAAGAGTTTGTTTGTGATCTCCCACCCTGATTCAAGGCTAGCAATGATATCGAAGTACAATGTAGTCACTTGATTTTCTAATGTGTCATCAGAAGCAATTAGCGTTAAAGATGGGTCAAGCTTTGTTGTGCCGACCCCAGTAGTTAATGCCATCGCGGCGGTATTAAAAAAGTCACCAGCGTCTGGCCCAAAAGGTTGGCTAAATTCTTCAAAGGTTCCGCTGTAACCAGGCCCTAGAGGACTGACCCACCATGCATAAGGGTTGAGGTCGGTGAAACCGTCTCCATCCAGGTCGAATTCTTGATGGGAAATCTTTCCGTCCCCATCTAAATCAAGTGGATCAGGGGACCCAGTGATATAAGTACCATTATCTATTAGGTCCTGGGTAATTCTATTCCAGCCAGCATTTTGTGAGCCTGCGTAATCGTGGTACATGCCACCAAATTGAAGTTGTACCGTTTCATTGAGATCAACGTCAAAGCTCGCTTGAATCAATGACTGCTCAACTCCCGGGGCATTTTTGTAAAAGCTCCCCGAGTTTTCTAATTCACCATAGAGATAGAACCCCATGGGTTTTCCACCAATCTCTCCNGGACCACCTATTTCAGCNGTAAGGATGCTTTTGTCCCAACTACCGGTAGTGTAGGACAGCGCTCCAGTGTTTTCCGCAATATAAGCTCCGGTCTCTTCTATNCGAGCTGANTTAGGATTGAAATTTAAATAGCCACCTATTTTCGCCGGTCCGTAGATAGGCGATGCTGGGCCTCTAACAATGTCTACTCGATCTGATGCCCCGATAGGGGTAGGGTAGTTACCCGGATTATCCAAGCGCCGAACGCCCCTAAAGTAGGTTTCTCCTGGGGTTCCTCTGACATCAAGTGCTCCAGCAACACCGAAAAATGATTGGGTGAATGAGCCGGGAGAGACAAGGATAAGTTCGTCAATATCCTGCATATTAAACCGGTCCATCATCTCCTCNCTAATTGTCGAGGCACTCCGTGGTGTTTCCAGTATTGATTTTCCAAAACCGAAAATTGAGTCGACATTTTCGCCAGGCAAACTGTTCAAGTCGCCGACTACAACCTGCTCTTCCATGACCTCTTCCTCAGCCAGACCGGTCTGAGATAGGCATAATAGAAACGAGACAGAGAGTAGTGACGTCAGCCTTGACAGCGCACTGACATTAGAGTGTTTAAACAATCTCATGCTTTCCTTCCTTACCTTAAATTAAGTAAACAAATGGGTTCCCCGCCCATCAGAAAGCAAGTTTGGCAGCTCACCAACTAGCTTCCTCCTCACGCATCTTCATATTAGGCCGAGTGATCAGAGAGTTAAATAGTCAATAATTCTTTTTTTTGAAAACTAATGCATCCTCTAGTTTTTAGATCCTCGGATTGTTCTTTTTTCAACCTTAACCAAAGAATTATATTTTTCCTCGATCAAAGTGAGTTTCTGAANNTTTTCCTTTACTGTTCNACAGAACCAATAAATTAATCTNATTATTTAGTNTCTCAGCGATTTTCTGGGTTACGCGCGAAAGAGGAGTATTGGATGAAGATCAAGAAGAAATTTACAGGCTGGAAAATACTGTTCCCGAGTTTCTTTGCGGGTGCTCTGCTAACGATGTTAGTCGGTTGCGGCTCGACCAAAGGCNCGGTTGAAGCGGTGCAGGAGAAAATTCCAGTTANGGTCGTGATAGTAACCATGTTCGAAATCGGTGAGGACGAAGGTGACCAAGCGGGCGAGTTTCAGCTCTGGAAGGAGCGTCAGAAATTGTCGGTGAGAATACCGTTTCCGCAGTCTCACCACGACTTGTTTTACAACCCCGAGACCCAGGTCCTAGGCATGGTGACCGGGATGGGAACAGCAAAGTCTGCGACCGCGACCATGGCATTAGGTCTCGATCCTCGTTTCGATTTATCTGATTCCTATTGGCTCATAGCAGGAATAGCAGGTATTGATCCTGAGGACGCTTCCATTGGTTCAGCGGCATGGTCTTCTTATTTGGTCGATGGCGATTTAGGCCACGAAATAGATTCGCGGGAAATTCCAGAGGATTGGGAGTTTGGCTACTTCGCTCGTTATACAAAGTTCCCATTTGACCCAGATAAACCCGAACCGACTGGGGAGATGTTTCAGGCCAATCCAGCCCTTCGAGATTGGGCATATGATTTAACGAAAGACTTGCAACTTCCAGATTATGAAAGCTTAAAAGAAGAGCGAAGTCTTTATGTAAATCATCCGGAGGCGCAGAAACCCCCCTTCGTTCTAAAGGGTGGACATATTGCGGCAATGACATTCTGGCACGGCGAAATACTTAACGATTGGGCTAACCGCTGGGTCAGTTATTGGTCCAATGGGGAAACGGATTTTGTTACGTCAGCGATGGAGGATACCGGAACTTTTCAAGCGATGGTCTATTTGGACAATATCGATAAAGTCGACAGTGATCGAATGCTTGTCTTGCGGGCGGGGAGCAACTATACGATGCAACCCCCTGGTATAACGGCAGCGGAGAATCTTTTAAAGGAAAACGATGGTTATGCTGGCCTCGATGCATCCTTGGAGTCTCTTTATATAGTTGGATCAAAGGTAGTGGGTGAANTGTTAGATAACTGGGAGATCTATAAAGACAAAACACCTGGAGGTTAATATTTTGCGCTGCAGATTTTTTTTAGTGTTATGCCTCTCAAGTCTTTTCGTCTCCGCCATAGGAGATGAGAAAGCGACCTCTGCACGCTTNGAGTCGATAAAAAGCCAACCTTTGAAGCTCAGACATTTTCTCTCGACTATGCCGAAAGGTGGTGATCTTCACAGTCACTTGAGTGGGGCGATTTATGCGGAATCCTATCTCGCTTGGGCTGCTCAGGATGATAAATGTATAGACTTATCNAGCCTTGTATTGACCTCTGGTCCGTGCGAGTCCAGCGAAGAGTTGAAGCCAGTAAAAGAATTTTATCCAGGCGGCCCTCAGGATGTGGATGATCTCCTAATAAGGGTAGTAGATGCCTTATCTGTCAGGGACTACAACTTGAGAGGCTTATCAGGCCATCAACAGTTTTTTTCTACTTTTTCCCGCTTTTATCAAGCAAGCGCCGGTCGGCTTGGAGATATGCTTGCGGAAGTAACCGATCGAGCGGCACGGCAGAATATTGGTTACTTAGAGCTAATGCATAGTCCAGGAATGATTGCAGCCTCTATCGAGGCAGAGCGTAAATCAGATCTTACTCTCCCTTTCGGGCAAAGAGTTAGTCATCCGGCGATAAGGCAGATCGCTAAACAAGCGATGGCTGAAATCGACGAAATGGAAAAGCGAAGATCGAGTTTGCAAGCCTGTAATCTGAAAAACGNCGGCGCGTCGGGTTGTTCTGTCGCTGTTCGGTATCTTGCGCAAGTAATCAGAACTTGGAGACCAGAACAGGTCTATGCCCAGACATTACTAGCGTTCATATTGATGGAATTAGACGATCGAGTCGTCGGTTTAAACTTTGTGGCGCCTGAAGATCATCCTGTCTCTTTAAGAGATTATTCAAGGCACATGAACTTCATCAAAGAGCTCTCTCAAAAGTTTGAAGGGTCAAATCGAAACATCGCTCTTCATGCCGGAGAACTCTCTCTGGGCCTCGTGCCACCCGAGCATTTAGGCTGGCATATTCGAGATGCTGTTGAGATTGCTGGAGCCAAGAGGATAGGTCACGGAATTGACATTAGTTACGACCCCCAAATGTACGCGACANTGGGGAAGATGCGTCAAAGAGAAGTTGCAGTAGAGATAAACTTAACTAGCAATGAGGTGATTCTTGGCGTTTCTGGAGAAAACCACCCGATTAATATCTATCTTGAGGAGGATGTGCCGATCACGATCTCGACGGATGATGAGGGGGTGTCAAGAATTGATTTGACCCATGAGTATCAGCGGGCTGTGCAGACTTATGATCTCGACTATCAGGCCGTGAAAGGTATTTCCCGCAATGCTTTGCAGTATAGTTTCTTAGATGGCGCAGCTTTATTCCAAAATCCCAAAATCGGGCTACTNACCGAGTCCTGTGCGACGGGTTTGCCTGCAGATACAGGAGATGGTTCGACCTGCGCCGAATTNATCTCCCAGAGTCAAAAAGCGACCAAACAGTGGGAATTAGAGCGGCGCTTTATCCTGTTTGAAGCCGCCTTCTAAACGCGATATCCCAAATCAGTCAGAGGCATTTTCCTTACGCGAGCTCCGGTGGCATTAAAGATTGCATTGGCTACTGCGGGAGCTAAAGGGGGCAGGGCCGGCTCTCCCAGGCCAGTCGGTTCATAGTCGCTTTGGATAAAATGGACTTCGATTTCAGGGGCAGAATTAATCCTGAGGACAGGATATTGATCGAGATTGGTTTCTTGGATCCTGCCGTTTTCCATCGTGATTTTCTGGCCAATCATAGTGCTGAGACCATCCATTATTGAACCCTCGACTTGATTGAGAGCTCCGCTCATATTGATGATTGGGCCCACGTCCACGGCCGCCGTTATTTTATGGACAGTAACTTCTTGGTTATCGTTGACGCTGACATCAGCAACCTCAGCTACGTGCGCCGCATGACAGAAATAGAATGCCAGGCCAAGTCCCCGCCCCTGATCTTTTGGCTTCTTCGAAAGACCGCTCTTGTTAGCCACAAGTTTCAAGACACCTGCTGCTCTCTCGGTATTCAAGGCATTTATTTGCCCAGGTTCGAGCCAGCGCGGTTCCCCCAATATCTCTAACAAAAACTCCAGATGATCGCGATTTGCTTCGCTTGCTAGTTCGTGGATAAAGCTCTGAGAGACAAAGGCGTGGGTATTCGAGTAGGGGGCCCTCCATGCTCCTGTGGGAGTATCAACACGAAAGGTCGAGAGCGAGGCTCTGACGTTTTCAACGCTATTAAATGGGAATGCGCTGGGCCACGGGCCTGTCAAGAACCCTGGTTTTCCAGGGTAATCAGCTCGAATGAGATGTTCATCCCAGCCGACTAATTTCCCCTCTGAATCGAGAACACCCCGGATTTTATTGAAACCGCCTTCTCGAAAGAAGTCNCCTTTCATACTGTCTTCTCTTGACCAGGTCAATTTCACTGGCCTCCCTGATCTTTTAGAGAGTTCAATCGCTTCGGAGACGTAATCGTTCGTATTCCTTCTCCCGAAACTACCGCCCATCCGCTTAATATGGATGGTTAATTGATCTTTCTTAAGCCCATAGAAATTTTCTGCAAACTGTTGAAAACGTGGGCCGTTTTGGGTNNGCAACCATATCTCTAGATGGTCTTTCTCTCCGCTTTCTCCCTTTTTGAAATGAGCTGTGCAGTTCATGGGCTCCAGACAAAGGTGCGATACATATGGATATTCGTAGAAGCTCTCAAGGATAGTATTTTCTTCGCTTGAAATAGCCGACTCGATATCTCCGACGTTTATTTTATCCTCGGAGTCTTCTTTCCTCGTTGCTACCGCAAACTTCTCGAATGCTGACCAACTCGCCTTTGAGGCTTGCGACTCATCCCAGATTACATTCAGTTTGTCCCTCGCNTTGAAGACAGACCATGTGCTGGTGCCAACGATCCCNACTCCGTCTAGCAACTCATTGGGCTTTCCATTTCCTTCCACGATATAGGCATCGACCACTCCGGGTAGCTGTTTGATTTCATCGATGTTGGCACTGACTACCTTCCCACCCAGTGCCTCACATTTTTCATAGCAACCGAATAACATTCCAGGGACTTTGGTATCAATCCCGAAATCCCCTACGCCTGTAACGATTTCTAATGAATCAACTTGACTCTTTGAGGTGCCAAGGATCCGATAGTCTTCTCGAGCCTTAAATTCCAATGCATCCTTGTTTGGAACGGGTTGTTTTTGCGCGAGACTTGCTAACTCTGCAAATGAAAAGGATCTGGTGCTTTTCATGTGCCGAACCCGACTCTCGACAGCTTCTAATTCGGATTTAGGAACTTCCATGATGAGGGCGCCAGCTCCTAACAGCATTTCGCGTGCAGTTGCTCCCATTTCTCTCATAAGATTCCAATTTCGGTACAATGTGTATGAGCCGCCCGTCGATTGGCGACCATATTTCTCGGTATTGACTTCAGGAGTTTGTTCTACGATGACATCAGACCATTTTGCACCTAATTCTTCAGCGACGATCATCGGCAGAGAAGTCTTTATGCCTTGACCCATTTCGGGTGAACCTGAATAAATCAGGATCTTCCCGTCTTCACGAATTTGAACATACGCATTGAGCTCCGAGGACTCTACTAGTGCCCCTCCCGTTTTCGCCGCGGATGGAATCGAGCAGGCTAGAATCAGACCACCNCCAGCGATTCCCGTCTTTTTAAAGAAGTCTCTTCTCGATATNTTGTTGACNGTGAAATTTTTCATGCTTCGCTCGCTAGTTCGTCTACGGTAGAACTCTTGGCAGCTGAGTGGATGGCTTTTCTAATTCGAACATAGGTCCCACACCGACAGTAATTTCCTGCCATTGCCGAATCAATGTCGTCGTCAGTTGGAGCTGGATTTTTTTCAAGGAGAGCAACTGCAGACATGATTTGGCCTGCTTGACAGTAGCCACATTGAGCTACGTCCTCCTCTATCCAAGCGTCTTGCACCCTATGCAGACTCCTCTTAGATGCCAAGCCCTCGATCGTCGTTAGAGTTTGACCTGAAGCATCCGCTACGGGCAAGAGACAGCTTCGAATCGGTTCGCCATTTAAATGAATCGTGCAAGCGCCACACTGACCGATACCACATCCATATTTACTTCCGGTTAGACCCAGCAAGTCACGTAGGACCCATAGAAGCGGCATTTCAGATTCTGCTTCCACAGTTTGTGTTACTCCGTTTACGGAGAATGAATATTTTGGCATTTAATTAGACCCTCTATCGTTTACAGGATGTGTCTCGTCTCTTTGCATGACGCCACTTGTCATGACTTTTCCCGCAAACCACCAAAGAGCGGGTTTTTCTCCATCATAAGTTAGTTCCTCCATTAAGAGGAAGGCCTAACTCGCGTTAAGTTTTCAGACGCAAACTTTGTCCAAGATCATTTATCAGCTGGTTAGGAGAGACCTCTTTTGTGCTGTGACCGTAGACATACCGGTCCGGCCTCGCTAGCAGACAGTCTTCTTGGCGCAAACATTTGTCAAAGTGGCCCTCAAGAACTTCAAAGTCGCCGACGTTTAGGACTTTTAAGTTCAGTCTTTCGATTATTTCCAAGCTCGCTCTGTCGAGGTCGAGTGTTCGACTTGTTAACAGGGCGAAGCGATCCTTGATAAGGTTGTCTAACCAGCATTCGATACCGCTCTTCGTTCTTAGTTTCGGTTGGTTCATTAAATAACCCGTTGAACCATCATTGCTAACTTGGTCAATACGTATGAGACCCGATCGCANAGGCGGTATATGTCGACCTTGNCCATATCCAGCTGACTTTTGTTTTTTCGGGGCCTCAGGTGGTTCCTTCCCTGCTCGCTTGGCCGCCTCTGTCTCTGCAAGATGCTCCATAAGGTTGCCAAAAGTGACAGACCACTCAACTAAGTCCTCTGCGTGAGGTAGCCTCTCTTCTTCATAAGTGTCTAGAAGCGAATCGTCAGCCTTCCCATCGATCACCAAGCTCAATTTCCACGAAAGATTTAAGACATCGCGTAATCCCGTGTTCATGCCCTGACCGATAAATGGCGGCATCTGATGTGCCGCATCGCCTGCCAGGAATATGTTGCCGATTCGCCACTTCTGGGCAACGGCAGCATGAAATTGATAAACGGCTTTTCGTCGGATCTCGTAACTCGCTCTTGGTGTCCACGCGCTGAGCAGACTATGAATTGTCTTGTCTCGCATCATGTCATCAGCTTTCTCCCCTGGGTTTAATCGAAATTCCCAACGACGAAAGGGATCTTTTGTTGCAACAAAGGTATGAAGTCGATCTGGATCGCAGACTTGTAGAACATCATTTGGCAGGGTGTTTTTCGAGTTTACCTCTGCGTCGACCACTAACCAATCGTGACTATAACCGAGATCCCGCCATGAAATTTCAAGAGCTTTGCGCGTGGGGCTGCTGGCACCATCACAAGCGATCGCGTAACGGCTGCAGATCCTTCTCTGCGTGCTTTTTAGGTCAACTCGGTCATGAGCCTGCGTCCAAGACTGGATTTCCTCACCCAGGAAAATATCTATATCTGGATAGGTTTGAGCTGTATCTCGAAGGTATTGATCCAGTTCCGGCTGATAGAATTGGGAATTATGTGGCCAGCCATTCGGCCCATCACTTGATAACTTGGTGCCAAACAGCCAATTCCGTTGAGCATCCGCAAAACCTGCCCGATCGTCTGGCCTTATCGTTTGTAGAATTTTTGCGAGTTCTTCGCCTCGGTTTATACCCTGGAAGGCCCTTACAATCTCACCGTCGATTGATACCGCCCGAGGTAGCGGATAAATGTTCTTGTTTTTCTCGAATACCGCGACTCTCATGCCAGCGTGCGCCAAGTGGATTGCGGCACAGGCACCGACGGGTCCCATTCCTATAATGGCGATATCGTATTCTTGTTGATTAAAATCCTTGTTCACCTCTTTCAATCACAGGATTGATTGAAAGAGGGTATGATAATTATATCCTTTTGAGTTTATCTGTGTGCCGCCATCGCATTCCCCAATATCGATTACTGCCAAAACAAGGATGTTCTCATGAGTGATGCCAAAATTTTCACTCACAAGAGTCGCTACGGCCAACGCTGTGCCTCCGGTTGCGACCAGGTCATCGACTATGACCACTTTGTCTGTTTTNNATATACCGGAATCCACATGTAACTCAATCGATGAAGTCCCATACTCGAGTTGATAGTTTTTCACGAACGTTTCTTTCGGTAATTTTCCTGGCTTTCTGGCCAGGAGCAGAGGTAGGCCTGTTTTATTGGCTGCAACACTCGCGAAGATGAAACCNCGACTCTCGATACCGATGACTTTAGTGCCTCCAAAACTTCGGATATTTTCGGCTAGGCTGGTGCTGGCCGCATCGGAGATTTGGGGTGATGCCAGAATTGGCGTGATATCCCTAAAAACGACTCCTGANNGCGGGAAATCCGCTATCAAGTTTAGGCTTTCCGAGATGATATTTGGATCGTTCATGATCCCTATACTAGTCTTCTATTTCAGTAAATTCTGATCTTATTGCATCAATCAGTCCCAATCGTTGATTATGGATGAAATATCAAGCAATCTGATGTGACATGCTTAAAACAAATTTTAAATTCTGGCGCCGCGCCTTCTTGGCTGTAGCAATTTCAGCCCAATCGCAAGTTTTTGCCGCGAATTCCGACAGCGGTAGCGAATATCCGTTTGTTTTTCACTTAATTCAGGCCGCTCTGTGGGACGAAGCAGTTGCAGCGGATAAGACATATTTTCCGCCCACCTACAGACAGGATGGTTTTACACACGGAACAGCCAATCCGGATAAACTCCTGACCGTTGCAAATCATTTTTATCAGCAAACTGAGGGCGATTGGTATTGTTTAAGGATGACAACTGAAAGCCTACGAGCGAGTGGAGTGACTGTTGTTTTTGAATCCACAGCGCCAGTTGGTGATCAACCACCGGACTTTGAGGGTTCGGAGGACGAGTTGTACCCGCATATAATGGGTGGCATTTCCACGGGCGCGGTACTCGAGGTACTAACAGTTGAAAGAGGTGAAGCCGGCGAATTTCTCCGGATACAAGGACTTTACCCAGGAGAGTAAACAGGGTGGCGCCATGCTGNTCCTAATTTTCTCTGGCAAAAATGGAGTGTATCTAGTGCCATAGAGGTTTTATTCTTCTTGGTTTCTCCTGCGTTCATTCCGGTTAGAAGCAGAGAAGTTAAAAACTTACATTAGAGACTCATTGCAGATAAAGGAAACATGACTGAACGTCGTCAGCCCCTTGTGCGGAATACAGATAAAGAGATCGCCTTTCTAGAAGGATTTGGTTTGAAAGTACGTCTTTTGGATCCGATAGGGGCAGCGATTTTGGATGCAAATCTCGCCGAGGACGTAAACGTTGACAGCCAGGCTATCGCTTGCATAGAGAGGCTTATGGCAGAGCAAGGCTTCGTCGTTTTTAAGAGCGATAGGCAGCTCGGGGTGAAAGACTTTTTGCGAGTCAGCTGTTGGTGGGGTGGCAGAGAGCTGCATAGCACGCACAGTGTGCACCCTGCTACTCCTGAAGGAAACCCACATGTTTTCCGACTTTCTAACGATCCTAATCAGGGAATTATGGGTGTTGGGCCGCAATGGCATAATGATGGCAGTTTTATTACCGAGACGTTCTCTCATGCTGGCTACCATATGGTTCGACCTGCAGAGAAAGGTGGCGGTACCCTTTTTGCTCATCAAGCGAGAGCCTTCGAAGCGCTTGGGTCCGAAAAAAAGGAATATTGGAGCCGACTCTCTTCCGTTAATGCTTCGACCGGTGTGGTTCATCCTCTCGTTCATCGGCATCCCCTGTTAGGAAGAAACGCTGTTTGGCTTCATCTAGGAATGACCGGAGCGGTAATTGAGAAGATAGCGGGCGAAGATGCTTTCCGACTATTAAACGAGGATCAGCTCATAGAGCTCTGTCATCAGTACAACGATCTTTTAAATTTCGGGCTAACAGGAGGCTACTCCCTTAAGTATGAATACGATGCGAATGATTGCTTATTTATCGACAACTTAAGTGTTGCCCATCGGGCGGCTCCGGAAGCTCATAGTTCTCCGGAAATTCAGGGCCTGAGAATAATGCATCGAAGTACGATAAAAGGAGTGCATCATCTATCTCCAGGATTCGGTCTACCGCCTTTTTTTGATATCTACTCTCCAAGCCCCTTTGGTGAGGGGGTTTGGAAGTCGGGTGGGATTGGGTTTAGGTGGGATGCACAAGCGAGAATGCAAAATTAACTAATGTTTTGGCGATAGTGGAGCGTTTGCTGCCAACGCGTTTCAGGCTTTTTGGATGACTTGCCTTGTCCGCGCCTCGTTTTCTTCGCGTTGCATTTTCTTCGCGCTCGAGGCCCAAGTAGTTTTTCACAAACGGTCTCGAGGCACTTGAGGGACGAGATGAAACTCGCTAAGTTGGTGAAACTTTAAGTTTAAATCCGATTGGGATAGTTACGGGTAAAGTCCGCTCAAGGAGGTCAGCGTCGTTTCATTTGCCGAAAAGGTAAGAAGCTCTAGAAGCTGGGGCGCCTCTCTAGAACTCGACTTACTCAATAAATCGGGCNCTACTAAGTTGGATCGTTGCAGGCATTTCGGGCCGCTATATATCCAAAAACCTTTTTATCCAGAGGGTGAAAGNCATCCGCATATTTATATATTGCATCCACCAGGGGGGATAGTCTCTGGTGATGAGCTAAACGTAAATATACGAATCGGCCCCGAAGCCGGTGGTTTGATAACCACGCCNGGAGCCTCTCGCTTTTATAACGCTGCTGCCGGTGCCCCTGAACAAAAGCAAACGATAGAGATAGAGGTAGCCGAAAATGCTTATCTAGAATGGTTTCCGATGGAGACCATTGTGTTCGACGGAGCCCGCGTAGACCTCTCCACAAAGATTAGCTTGGCCTCGAATAGTTCTGTCTGCTTTTGGGATATATGCTGTATGGGTCTTCCAGCTAGTGGACAGAACTTTCTAAAAGGTGGCCTCAAACAAGAATTTATTGTGCTTGCAGAGGGTATGCCTGTCTTCGCGGACAGGTTAACTCTTGGCGAAAATTTTAAGGCGTTTGGATTTTCTAATGCAGGCCTAAGAGGCTTTACTGTTTCTGGTTTCTTGGTGTCTGGTCCGGTAAGCGATAGCGAGCATAGAAGTGAAATAACTTCTCGTTTACGGGGCATTATTGAGCAAGAGGAGTTCCAGAGCCATGCCTCGATCACCGAGTTAGGTGATTTTTTTATCGGGAGATATTTAGGTAATAGTGCTTTTGATGCCAGAAATATATTTAGTTGGTGGTGGGATATCTTAAGACCCACCGTAGCGGGTAAGCAGTCAGTTCGTCCAAGAATTTGGTCTACATAGTGAAATGAGGTGAAATAATGGAATTATTGCCACGAGAGAAGGATAAATTATTGGTCTTTACGGCGGCGCTATTGGCAGAGCGTCGTTTAGGAAGGGGCCTCAAGTTGAATTATCCTGAAGCAGTTGCCTATATAACGATGGCGATCATGGAAGGTGCACGAGATGGCAAGTCGGTTGCACAATTAATGGGTGAGGGTAGGGAAGTCTTGAAGGCGGACCAGGTTATGGACGGCGTCGGAGATTTGCTCACTGAAGTCCAGGTAGAGGCTACATTCCCGGATGGAACTAAGTTAGTAACTGTCCATAACCCCATCAACTAACAATAGGGAGTATTAAATTGAAACCTGGAGAAATAATTACTCACGATGAAGATATCGAACTGAACGAGGGCAGAAATCGGGTAACCCTAAGAGTCCAAAACTCGGGTGATAGACCNATTCAAGTAGGCTCCCATTATCATTTTTTCGAAACAAACCCGGCCCTAATTTTTGACCGCGCAATCTCGAAAGGTTTCAGGCTGAATATTGCTGCTGGGACTGCGGTCAGGTTCGAGCCTGGCCAGGACCGCGAAGTTGAGCTTGTCGAAGTTGCTGGCTCCAAGAGTATTTACGGCTTTCGAGGGGAAATAATGTCAACGATTGATGGGAGCGCATAATGACGACAATTGATCGAAACACTTACGCTTCTATGTTCGGACCCACCACAGGAGATAGGGTTCGTCTAGGGGATACAGCGCTGACTATAGAGGTTGAAAAAGACTTCGCGACCTATGGTGAAGAGGTTAAGTTCGGTGGGGGCAAGGTGATACGCGATGGAATGGGGCAGAGTCAGGAGCCAAGTTCAAAAACGGTCGATTTGGTTATAACGAACGCGCTTATTCTTGATTATTGGGGAATTGTTAAAGCCGACGTCGGTATAAGTAACGGACGTATCTCGGGGATTGGCAAAGCGGGCAACCCTGATATTCAAGATGGCGTGACGATTGTTATCGGTCCCGGAACCGAAGTCCTTGCAGGAGAGGGGCATATTTTGACTGCGGGAGGAATCGACTCGCATATTCATTTTATTTGTCCTCAACAGATAGAAGAAGCTCTTATGTCTGGGGTGACAACGATGTTGGGCGGTGGAACAGGGCCGGCGACAGGGACGAACGCTACCACTTGTACGCCAGGGCCATGGAATATTGGCAAAATGCTGCAGGCTACGGACGACATGCCGATGAATTTGGGCTTCCTCGGGAAAGGCAATGCTAGTCTGCCCGCAGCTCTTGAGGAACAACTCGAGGCCGGCGCCTGTGGCCTAAAGCTTCACGAAGACTGGGGNACAACGCCGGCTGCGATCGAAAATTGTTTGAATGTGGCTGAGAAGTATGATGTTCAGGTAGCCATTCACACAGATACGCTTAATGAATCAGGCTTTGTGGACGATACGATAAAAGCTTTTCAAGGGCGAGCTATTCACACCTATCACACTGAAGGAGCTGGAGGTGGACATGCCCCGGATATCATAAAGGTCTGTGCTGAGCCGAATGTTTTGCCATCATCAACGAACCCGACTCGACCCTTTACGGTTAATACGGTCGACGAGCACCTTGACATGCTTATGGTTTGCCATCATTTGGATCCATCGATACCAGAGGACGTTGCATTTGCGGATTCACGTATTCGAAAAGAGACGATTGCCGCGGAGGATATTCTTCACGATTTGGGCGCATTCAGCATGATCGCATCAGACTCCCAGGCCATGGGGCGCGTTGGGGAGGTTATTACGAGGACGTGGCAAACTGCCCATAAAATGAAGGTCCAGCGGGGGGCATTGTCAGAGGATAATGAGAAATCAGACAATTTCAGAGCTCGGAGATACATAGCGAAATACACGATCAATCCGGCCATCACTCACGGGATAGATGGAGAAGTTGGTTCCGTGGAGACGGGTAAGCTAGCCGATCTGGTCCTTTGGAAGCCTGCATTTTTCGGAATAAAACCAGCGGTCATTTTGAAAGGAGGATTCATCGCCGCGGCTCCAATGGGAGACCCAAATGCGTCTATCCCCACGCCTCAGCCGGTTCACTATCGAAAAATGTTTGGTGGATTTGGGAGCGCCCCTGCGGAGACGTCGATCACATTTGTTTCTAAAATATCGGCTGAAAACGGTACTAGGGATAGGCTTGGATTGCGCAGGTCGCTGTTAGCTTGCAAAAATACCCGCTCTGTAACGAAAAACGATATGTTGCTAAACGCCTGGATGCCAAAGATTTCGGTAGATTCACAAACTTATGAAGTAACAGCCAACGGCGAGTTGCTGACCTGTGAGCCAGCGTCGATTTTACCTCTTTCTCAGCTTTACAGTCTCTTCTAGAAATGACGGTTCTTGAAATTTTTGAAAGGGTTG
>FUFK010065017.1_pt1 | contig 15343 bp, 12 predicted proteins | sample 1021851 | NCBI WGS metagenome assembly FUFK01 (sample SAMEA51879418, study PRJEB19060) | metagenome | reverse complement strand
CGGTGATGGCAATGGGTTTACCGATCGCAGTCGCCCTTGCCGGAGTTGGCACCGGCGGCTTTGGTGTGGTGTCGCTGATGTCTCACGGCATATCAATTCCTGAATTTGCGCCGCTGATCGGCATCATGNTCGGNNTNGGNGTNGGCATCGACTACGCCCTCTTCATGGTGACCCGCTATCGGGAACTCACCCGGGCCGGCTACTCCCCGGAGGATGCAACCGCAGGTTCGCTCAACACCGCAGGGCGCGCCGTCGTATTCGCAGGCATCACGGTTGTGTTTTCCCTTCTCGGAATGATCACCGTCGGCCTCGGGTTTGTTTCCGGTCTCGGCATTGCTGCCGCTGCAACGGTTGCGGTGACGCTGCTTGCGTCGATCACCCTGTTGCCAGCTCTGCTCGGTGTTTTCCATTCAAAAGTCGAGGTCACGAGATGGCGCGGCTTGATCGCAGCGGGCTGTGTCTCGTTAGCACTTCTCGGAGTAGGTCTCAGCCTTCCGGCTCTCTCGGCCATTGGTGCAGTTTTCGCTGTGTTGACCATGCTCGGCAGCATCGCGATTCGCCCCCTCCGCAACGAAGTTCCTCCCCGACGTGAGCGTCCTCTTCGAGAAACGTCGTCATATCGATGGAGCCGCCAGATCCAGCGTCGACCGTGGCTGTATGCGTCTCTCGGTGGGGGGCTACTCATCATGCTCGCGTTGCCGGTGTTGTCGCTTCGACTCGGATTTTCCGACGAAGGAAACCTGTCAGAGGAGACCTCGGCGCGTCGGGCGTACGACATGATTGCTGAAGGGTTCGGCCCAGGGTTTAATGGTCCACTTCTCGTCGCTCTCAAGACGAGCGATCCCGGAGATGTTGCCTACGTTCAGGGTCTCGCCGCCTCGCTTGAAGCCGATGTCGGTATCGGCCGCGTTGCGCCGCCGTTCCCAAGCAATATGACGAACCCTGGTGAAGCAGAGGCATGGATTATTCAGGTCATCCCAACGACTTCTCCGCAAGACGAAGCGACGGCAGCGACCGTTGACCGTTTGCGAGATGAGGTTCTGCCGGCGTCATTGTCAGGTTCGTCGATTACTGCGAGTGTGACCGGCGCCGCAGCCTCAAATATCGATTTCACCTCGTATTTGGCGAGTCGCCTCTTCATCTTCTTTGGGGCGGTGCTCGGCGTGTCGTTCTTGCTGCTGATGATGGTCTTCCGGTCGGTGCTGGTGCCGTTGAAGGCGGTGTTGATGAACGTGCTCTCGATCGCCTCGGCCTACGGAGTGGTGGTGGCCGTTTTCCAATGGGGTTGGTTGTCGTCGGTATTCGGAGTGGAGCCAGCACCGATTGAGCCGTTTTTGCCGTTGATGCTGTTTGCGATCGTGTTCGGTTTGTCGATGGATTACGAGGTGTTCTTGCTCTCCCGGGTGAAAGAAGAGTTTGATCGCACTGGCGACCCAACGAACTCTGTGGCCGATGGGCTCGCGGCAACAGCCCGAGTCATTTCCGCTGCGGCTGCGATCATGGTGGTCGTGTTTGGAGCGTTTTTGCTTGAGGACGATCGAATCGTAAAACTTTTCGGTGTCGGCCTCGCAGTTGCGGTGTTGCTCGATGCGACCTTGGTTCGAATGTTGCTGGTGCCGGCAACGATGGCGTTACTTGGTCGTGGAAACTGGTGGATTCCTCAGTGGCTCGATCGTGCGCTACCCAACCTCAACGTTGAAGGAACATCGCATGAGGTTCTGTCATCTTCGAGCGAAGGAGACGGGGCTGAGCCTTCGGGTGACGACCGCGAGACGATCAGCGTCTGAGATCTTCCGCTGATTGGCGCACTTGCCAATCACGATCGGTGAGAGCGGTATCGATTGCTGATTCGATCTCTGGACCGGAAAATGGAGCGAGAGCGAGAACGGCCCGTCGTCGCACCGCCGGTTTGTCTTCGCACGCGCTGAGGATTGCGGACACTCCACGCTCGTCGCCAATTGCTCCGAGAGCGGCAGCGCCTGCCTCGCGGACAAGCTGGTCATCGTGGTCTGTCGTGAGTGAGATGATCGTCTGGAGCGTGTTGTCATCGACCTGTTCTCGTTCGCCGTATGCCCAAACCGCCATCTCAACGACAACGGGTTCGGGGTCGACGAGTAGTGGGGCTAAATCGACTCCGGGATGGAGCGCTCCGAGTTCAGCGGCGCGGCGGCGAACAAGTCGATCGTCGTCATGTAACGCGAGTTCTAGATCGGCATCGGTAAGTGACTGCATTCGATGGAGCGCTCCGAGAGCGAGTTCACGCACGACGGAGTCTTCGTGTTGAAGAAATGGACGAGCTTCATATTCGTTCTGTTCGTAGCCGAATGCCACAACAGTTCGACGCACTGCGCGGAGGTCGCCTAGGCCCATTTCAGCCAAGAAGATCCGTCAGTCGAATAACGCCTGTGATTGCGATGAAGGCGGTGAAGATGGCAATGACTGCGCCAACGATGACAGAGATCACCCCGATGAGGCCGAGCGAAATAAGCCGGTGAAGCACTCCTGGCCGCCGGTATGGCGTGAGCGGCTGCTGCACGACTGGCACGCCGGTAGGTGTTCGACGCGGGCGTAAAGCCTCCGCTCGACGTGGTGAATCTGTTGAGGCTCTGGCAGTCTTTCTCCAACCGGCGAAGAGCAGTGCAAGCAGTGCGCAACACAGCATGACAGCAGCGCGGCTTGTGAGCAGGTCGACAGTGAACGAAGAATCCATGGAAATCTCTGAGTCAAATCTACTCCCACCGCTTGAAGCAGAGCAGTCGTCGGTCGGGGAACGAGTTGTTGATCGAACCGATGTGTTTCCTTCGCGCCGTCACCGAAAGTGGGCAATTCCTTTGGCGGTGTTGTCGTGTTGTGCTGTTGCAGCGGTGGCGGTAACCGCGCTTGTCCCTTCATCGTTCATCGCTCGTGAGATGAATGAACGGCTTGGTGAATTGCAGCCTGCGCCGTATGCGAGAGTTCCGGGATCAGCTCAGCCTGTTGGTGATCGCTTGTCGGTGACTGCGTCAGAAGAGGGTGACGAACCCTCACCAGAGGTGTTTCCTGCGATCGGTGATTTCATGCTGGTGACCATTACTGAACCTCCACAGTCGGTGCTGTCATGGTGGGTCGGTCGTGATGAGGGTGCAGTTGAGATGTTGACCGAAGAAGACAAGTTTGGTTTCCAGACAGCGGAGCAGCGGCGGGTGTTCTCTCTTGAACAGATGCGCACGGCAGAGGAAGTCGCAGAGTATGTCGCATTGAGTTGGCTTGGCTTTGATGCTGCAATCGTGCCTGGGGATGTGCTCATTTCGGAGATTGCGTGTCTCGAATTTTCTGACGCCGGTGAATGTGTTCGTTGGCCCCCATCAGATGAGGTTCTCGATCCGGGTGACCGGCTGTTAGAGGCTGATGGTGTTTCGTTGATGAGTGTTGGTGACCTGACGAGCGCACTCGAGGGTAAGCAGCCAGGCGACATCATCACGTTGCTCGTTGAGCGACGAGGCGAGGGAGAATTTGAGGCCGATGTCGAACTTACCTCGTCACCGGACGATCCGAACCGAACGATTGTCGGCTTCTTGCCGTTTGATACCCGCCGTGTTGAACTTCCGTTCGATATCAGTATTGATACCGGCTCTATTGGGGGGCCTTCTGCAGGTCTTGCGTTCACGTTGACGGTCATTGATGGTCTGTCTGATGGTGAGTTGACAGGTGGTAAGCGGGTTGCGGTGACCGGCACGATCGACCTGGACGGTTCGGTTGGAGCTATCGGTGGTCTTACTCAAAAAGCATCAGCGGTTGAGCAAGCTGGTGTCGAATTGCTCCTCGTTCCGACTCGGCAAGGTGATGAACAGATTGCAGCAGCGAGAGCGGCTGCTCCAGATCTTGAGATCATCGCAGTTGCAACACTGGATGAAGCGATCGACGTGTTGGTGGCATTCGGTGGTGAGCGACCGAACCCATCGTCGTAAAAAATTTCTTGGGGTGACAGCGTCAGCCTCGCTTGGCTGTCTACTCTCAAGACATGGACGCGTCTTCCCCCAATCCTTCGTCCCCTGATTCGATATCACAGGCCACATTTCCCTCTTCCCGAAGGGGTTTTGATCAAGAAAAGGTGAAGGCATTTTTGGTTGCAGTCGCGGCTGAAATGCAAGGCGCAATCGATGAGAATGCGCGTCTTTTAAGTGAACTCGATGAGGCCGAGAAGCGTGCGGTGAATCTTGCCGAGATGGATGACGAACTGTTACAGGAATTGCTTGGTGAAGAAAAAGCTCGAACACTGGTGTCAGCCCGCGAGGAGACTCGTGTTGAGCGAGCCGAGATGCGAGCTCGCCTGCGCGAAATCGTTGAAGAGGCCGACCGTCATGTCGAACAAGCAAACCTGAAGATTGCTCGTCTTCGTGAGTCGGCTCGCTTGTGGGCTGAAGAAACTGAATTGCATCAGCGTCGCCTTGCAGAACAGTTCGACCGCGCTCGGGCGCTTGCGGCAGATGTTGTTGCGGTCCTTGACCCGCAGTCAATCGCCGCTGATGTTGCGTCGATCGAGGAAATGCCGATGATGGCTTCCGACGCATTGAGTGATGTGTTCGACGGTCAATCTGACGGTGACGGTGAATCTGCTGTTGAGGGCGCTGACTCATCATCTGATGAGAGTGTCATTGACGACGGCCCGTCAGCCGAAGTTGTTCCGTTGTTTCCCGGACGGCAGAGAGAGACGGACGACGAGTTCGATGAGGTTGGCATCTCGACTCCACGACTAGATGAGGTCATCAGCAGTGAGTTGGCAGCTGTCGTGCGTTCGGTGAAGAAAGCTTTCGATGATGAACTCGATGTGGTGCTCGCCGCACTCGATGGTGACGATGAAAAGAAGCGGCGGACACCGCTCCCTGGTCCTGCGGCATACCGTAAGCGTCACGTGAAGTTGATGACCTCAGCATTTAAGGCAGCTGCAGAGGCAGGTGCGGCTGATCTAGGCTCAGATTCCGTTGATGGCGAGGCGGCATGTTCGGCTGCCATTGCAGTAGTTGACGAACAGTTGCTTTCATTCGTCCGTGGGCAAGTCATGCAAACAATCAAAGACCATGGTGATGATCAACGTGCGATTGTCAAGTCGGTAAGAGCGGCATACCGGGAAGTGAAAGGTGAACGCGTCGAGTCGGCGCTGTTTGCCGCAATGACCGCTGCCTACGAAACAGCTCAGCGGTAATTGTCGTAGACATCGAGGTGAAATGGGTGGCTGGTGGTAACGATCGTCCTTACGCCGAGCGCTAGGACAACACCCCGGCTGGCACGGTTGCCTTGGGTGACCGTTTTCCAACCGGCGTTGTAAATCCCCCGGACATCTTGGATGTCAATGCGAACTCGCTCTCGTTGACGAGTAGCCTCAGGAGTAATGCGACCAGAGTCGGAAATCCCTCGCCCGCCAGCCCAACGACGCCTTAACGGCCGTGTAGGCCTGATTGTTGTCGGAGCGATCGCGTTCTTCGTTCTCATATTTGGTCGAGGTATTGCCTCTTTTTGGATTGACCTTCTATGGCACCGCGCCCTCGGTCGGAGCGACATTTTCTGGGGTCAACTCACCGCCAAACTCACCATGTTTGGGGTTTGTCTCCTCGTGTTCTTGCTGATCGGGTGGGTCAACCTATGGGTTGCCGACCGTACGGCACCGGTTCGGTTGGAAAATAACGTTCCTCCGGTCGTGCAACGCTTTCATGAGGTGTTCGGTCGCCGCATGAGACTCGTCCGCTACGGGGTGGCAACTCTGCTCGGAATCTTGGTGTCGTTGCCGGCAACTCAGCAATGGGAAGACCTTCTCCTCTTCAGAAATTCTCAAACGTTCGGCGTCTCCGATCCGCAATTTGGAGCCGATGTGGGCTTCTACGTGTTCAGACTCCCGCTGATCAGTTTTTTGTCTGACTGGCTGTTTGCCGCACTGCTCCTCATCATCATCATTACGGCAATTACCCATGTGTTGAATGGCGCAGTGCTGTTTGCGGGAATGGTTCCGACCGTGCGACAAGCGACCAAGGTGCATATGGCGGTGCTACTCGCAATACTCGCCGTTCTCAGAGCGGGTGACTATTGGCTGGCTCGATTCGACCTCACCAATGAGACTCGTGGAGTTGTGCAAGGTGCAACGTATGCGGTTGTGAACGCGGAATTGCCGGCGTTGATGTTGCTCACACTGATTGCGCTCCTCACCGCAGTGCTGTTCCTTGTGACGATTCGCACCGACCGTTGGCGATTCCCCTTGATCGCTTCAGCGCTCTGGTTGGTAGTGTCGATTGGCGGTGGGTCGGTGTACCCGTCGTTGGTTCAGTCACTTGTCGTTCGTCCGAACCAAGCCGAGCGAGAACTTCCGTACATCGCTCGTAATGTCGAGGCGACCCGTGCAGCGATGGCACTTGACTCCGTCGTTACCGAGCCGATTCAGTTCAACGCACTCTCGGCTGCAGACATCGAGTCAGATACTCAGCCATTTGAGAATGTTCGTCTCCTGAGCCCTGGCCTCATGTTGTCTCGCTTTGCCATCGACCGAGGCGAGGTCGCAGGTTTGCAAGTCGACGACCTTGATGTCGACCGTTATGAACTCGATGGTGAACGTGAGCAGGTGTTGGTTGCGGCCCGTGAGCTTGACCTTGACGGAATTCCGAACCAGTCATGGCAGGGTCGTCATCTTGTCTCTACCCGTGGGTGTGGACTTGTGATGGCTCCCGTGAGCCAAGTGACGACGTCGTTGCGGCCTGATTACATTACGGTCGATCTTGATCGTCCTGAACTCTATTTCTCGCCGTCGATGACCGATTATGCGGTTGCGAACACTTCGGTCACCGAGAGTGGATGTGGCGATCCAAGTGACTATTCCGGCACATCGGGAATCGAAATGTCGAGCATTTTCCGTCGTGCGGTGACTGCACTATCGTTCCTCGACTACAACTTGCTTGCGTCGGGTGCAGTGAATTCTGATTCACAGCTATTGCTGATTCGCGATGTTCGTGATCGCGTCGAGAAATTGGCTCCCTTCCTCGATTACGACGGTGATCCATACCCGGTCGTTGTTGACGGGGGAGTGCAATGGGTGATCGATGCATATACGTCGACCAACCAATACCCGTACGCGCAAAGCATCGGAAACGTTCAGCTGACTCGGTCGACGGGTCTTGCACGTGACGCGAATTACGTGCGCAACTCGGTGAAGGCAACCGTCGATGCGTACACCGGTGACGTGAAGTTCTACGTGCTTGATGGTGACGATCCGATTATCTCGGCATGGCAGGGAGCGTTCTCCGACATGTTTACTCCGGTTGCGGAGATGCCAAATGAGTTGCGCGAGCACTTGCGGTACCCAGAGGATCTCTTCCGAGTGCAGACCGAGTTGTATTCGAAGTACCAGATTTCCGCTGAGAACTTCTTCCAGCGCACCGGTGCATGGTCGGTCTCTCAGGCGCCATCGGTTCAACCACGCGCATTTACCGATGGTGTGGGGTCGACCGATGCGGCGGGTAGCGGTGAATTCGCAACTGAGCTCAACACCGAGCGTTTCGTCCCCTATTACACGCTGATGAGAAATCCGTCGACCGGCGAGAACGAGTTTGTGATCTTGCGTCCTTACGTGCCGTTCTCAACTGATGACGGCCGTACCGAACTTCAGGCGTACATCACGGCGTCGAGCGATCCTGGCTCGTACGGTCGCCTCACGACCTACCTCGTCGATCAAGAACCGCTGCCGGCCGGACCGTACCGAGTCGCAACTCAGGCCGAATCAGAGCAGCTCATCAGCCGGGAGATCACGCTGCAAGACAACGAGGAGTCAGGCACCGACGTTCTGTTCGGAGACATGCAGATTGTCCCTGTCGCTGATGGCCTTGTGTACGTTCGACCGTTCTACGTGGCAATCGATGGCATCACCGAATACCGATTTGTCATCGTGTCGAATGAGAACCGAGCGACATTTGCCGCAACGATGTCGGAAGCTCTCGCCGATCTGTTCCCTGGCCTCGACCTCGACCTCCCAGAGCGCTCAGACACTGAGGAGACGACGGGGGCATCAGATGCTCCGGCATCCGATGATGGCTCATCGACCGACGACGCCTCAGACGACCCAGCCGAGTCAACTACTGATGAGCCAAGTCTCACCGTGCCTGACTCACCCGACGAGCGTGCGTCAACCGCAGAGTTGCTCTTGCAAGCAGAGTCGCTCTTCGCTGAGGCCGACCAGCTACTCCGCGACGGAGACCTCGGTGGGTACCAAGAAACGATTGTGCGTGCTGAGGCATTCGTACAGGCAGCGCTCGAGTCATTGACTGCTGACGACTAACTCCAAAACAAACTTCGCTTACTGGCGGAGTTGTTCAATGAGCACGGCGATATCGGTTCGGAATGCCGATTGGTATCGGGCTTGCTCATTGGCGAGGCGCGTTTGGCTGTTGCGGATCTCGTCGAGTGCCCCGTTGACAATGCCGGCTACATCGACTGGTTCTTGATCGGTAACGGCTGAAAGCTCGGTTCCAAGTTCATCAAGTTGTCGGGCCAATTCGGTGCTCGTTGCAGTAATACGAGCATCAAGAGCATCGGTGCGTTCGACGATGTCGTTCAGCGTCTGCGCCGTTGCTGCTCGTTCATCTTCAAGAATCTGCACGCGTGTGCTGAGGGTTGTAATGATGTCGTCGAGTTGATTGAGGCGCTGTGAGGTTTGTTTGCGAAAGCCGACCATACGGGGTGTGTGAGTCAAGGGTGAATACTTCAGATGTACGGTAATCGTGAGTTGACGTACGCTGGTGGAATGCCAAAGGTTGCATCAAACGGAGTGGAGCTTGAGTACGTCGATCGGGGCAACGGTGATCCGTTGCTGTTGGTTATGGGATTAGGCGGCCAACTCACAAGTTGGCCAGAGGGTTTCGTCGATGAACTAATCGCGCAAGGCTTTCGGGTCATCGCATTCGACAACCGCGACAGCGGTTTGTCGACCGAAATGACCGGGTCCGGACTGAAGCGTCGCGACATCTTGAAAGTGTTACTTCGGCGACCCGTGACATCACCCTACAAACTGAACGATATGGCAGCTGATGCGATCGGCTTACTCGATGCTCTCGATATCCGCCAGGCACACATCGTGGGAGCATCGATGGGTGGGATGATTTCCCAGGAGATTGCCATCGGGTGGCCAGGTCGTGTGCAGTCGCTTACGTCGATTATGTCGAATACCGGTGATCGAAAGAACGGAATGATCGATCCGAAGTTGGCGCTAAAACTCCGTCGACAGGGTGACCCGAACCCAAACGACCGTGAAGCGATGATCGAACAGTCGGTCGAGTTGTGGAAGTGGATTTCTGGTCCAACATTTGATGAGGCTGAGGCACGCGAATTCACCGCAGCAGGTATTGACCGTGCGCTTCGCGTCGAAGGAATTGAGCGCCAGACAGCAGCAATATTTGCCAGTCGCGATCGCACTGCTGCACTACGACTTGTCCGAACACCAACTCTGGTGGTTCATGGCCTTGTCGACCCGCTCGTTCGTTCTTCTGGTGGTGAAGCAACAGCGCAAGCGATTCCAGATGCACGGTTGTTGATGTTTCCTGAAATGGGTCACGACCTTCCGGAATGCCGCTGGAAAGAGATCGCTGGTGCGATTCGGCAGAATGCCGATCGTGCCCCATTGCCGATCTAACAACCCAAGGCGTCATTCGGGTTAGCGTTTCGTATGGATCGCATCGCCACAACAGTTGACGAGCTCACTGCGGAGTTCATTTCTGGGGCTCTCAACTGTGACGGTGCAGTTCAAGGAGTTTCCGCAACTCGCATAGGAACCGGGCAGGTCGCGTTAAGCCTTCGCCTTGACCTTGACCTTTCTGATGACGCTCCGCCCGATCTACCACAGGTGTTGGTGGCCAAAATCCAATCGCCGGACGCAGAAAGTCGAGAGGCAGCTCGAATGCATCTCACCTATCACAAAGAGGTCGGTTTTTACCGTGANCTCGCAGATGTGGTGTCCGTGCCTCACCCGACGGTTCGCTATGCCGTCATTGATGCTGCGTCTGGTGACTTCACGCTCCTAATGCATCAGGCACACGGAGACGTCGGCGACCAACTTGCCGGTTGCTCACTTTCAGACGCCACTGCAATGGTTGATGCTGCGGTTGGCTTGCACGCCCCGACCTGGGGGCGGGCGAGCGAACTCGCAAATGATGGGTGGCTTACGCTCCCTGACCCGTCAGGAGCATCGACGAGACAGGCGATCTACTCGATGCTGCTCCCAGGGTTTATCGATCGCTTCCAGCATCGACTTCCGGCCGACGTGATGGATGCGGCTCGATGGTTGGGTGACAACCTTGAGCAGTTACTTGCGCTGCTTCGGTTGCCGTTGTGCGTTGTGCATGGCGATTACCGACTCGACAACATGCTGTTTGAGCGAACCGCACAATCGAGCGAGGTCACGATTCTCGACTGGCAGACCGCAGCGTTCAGCCGAGGGCCAAATGACATCGCCTACGGCGTTGGCTCCGGCTTGTTACTCGACGATCGACGTCCACACGAATCGGCACTCGTGGAGCGCTATTGGAGCGGGCTCATCGGCGCTGGTGTCGACTGCACGCTCGACGACGTTCGACATGACTACACCATCGGAACGGTGAGCGGGCTCGGCATGGCGGTGATTGCGTCACAGGTGGTGACCGCNACCGAACGTGGAGATGAGATGTTTGCGGTGATGGCCGAACGGCATGCTCAACAAATGATCGACAACGATGTGTTCGCCCTCGAACATGGAGGCTCGGAATGATTCACCCATACGACGATCTGCCATTGCATCAGTCGTCCGCCCCGCTGCTGCATCCGACGAGCGACTCTGCTGGTCTCTATGACCGCTATTTCTTCAACGGTTTTGACCGGAACGGTGAGGTCTTCTTCGCGGTCGCCCTCGGGGTATACCCGAATCGGCAGGTGATGGATGCATCATTTTCCATAGTGGTTAATGGTGTTCAACACAACTGCCGGTCGTCACGGCGTTGCAGTTCTGATCGCACGGTGACAACCGTCGGGTCAATCGACGTTCAGGTTATTGAGCCCATGTTGCGGCATCGGATTGTGATCGATGATCACCATGGCATCTCCGCTGATCTCACGATTCAAGTGATATCGCCGGTTATTGAAGAACCGACGTTTGTGCGCCGCAATGAGGGCCGGGTCGTCATGGACTACACCCGCATCACTCAGTTCGTTGAGTGGTCTGGGTGGATTGACCTCGACGGCACGCGCATTGCCTTAGACGAGCTCGGTGTGGTGGAGGGTTGCCGAGATCGTTCGTGGGGCATCCGAGGAGGTTCACGCGGCCTCCCCGGACCGGCGGTACCTCCCGAATTTTTTTGGATCTGGGCTCCAACGCTGTTTGACGATATGTGCACCCATCTTGCGGTGAACGACGATGCAGAGGGTCGCTCCTGGCATAAGAGCTCAGCGGTCACGAAACGGTTTGCCGTTGGCTCTCATGCGATTGATGACGTCACTAACACGGCAGAGGTCGATCGCCCAGAATCGATGTCAACAGATCTTTCATGGCAACGCGGAACTCGATGGGCGCAGGCGATGACAGCAACGATCGAGACCGCCACGGGAGAGCATCTTGTTGCGACCTACGAGCCAGTGCAGCGGTTTCAGATGAGCGGACTTGGCTACCTTCACCCCGAGTGGGGCCATGGCGACTGGCGCGGTGAGCTCGATGAGACCCGCGACTCGATCGTGCTCGCTGAGGTGAATCCGCTCGACCCCACCATGGTGCATGTTCAGCAGTTATGTCGGGTCACGGCGGGCGACCGCTTGGGCTGGGGCGTGTTGGAGCAATTGGTGCTTGGTCCGCATGCGCCGAGCGGATTGACCGGGGTGCTCGATGGCGCGAAGTGACTTTCATTCGGTTGGTATCTGTCGATGATGTGCGTAGCATCATGTTCGACTGATCGCCGCGGGGTGGAGCAGTTNGGTAGCTCGTCGGGCTCATAACCCGAAGGTCGCAGGTTCAAATCCTGCCCCCGCCACCATCTGAAGGACCCTTGCGGAAGCAAGGGTCCTTTCTTTTGACACGAGACAATGTCGAGGGCAGTTTTCTCCGCTTGTTCATTTGTGAGAAACACTGTGAACACATTGTTCAACGCATTCTTTCCGGCATTATCCATACATTTCTCTAAAGGGGGATCTCATGTCTTATTTTTATTCAGCGCTTACCAATGTCGGCAATGTTCAAGAATTCACAGCTGCGAGTTCAGGCTGGGCGGGTGACCGAATGAAAGAACTCGGTGCTACCGACTTCAACGCCTCCCAGATCATCATGGGTGGCGAGATGTCCGGGATGTGCCTTATCGGCTTCGAATTTGAAACGATCGACGCCGCCATGGCAGGTCAAGCAGGCCTCTACCAAGATGCGCAGATGCTCGAAATGATGCGAGACACCGGAGTAAGCGTCGTACGCCGATCCCTCTTCCGCACTCAGGCTGAGCTGGGTGAGCGCAAAGGGCAGTTTGGTTCTGTTCTCTACATCTCCGGTCGCCCAATCGATGACGCAACTGCAGCATCAAACATGGAACAGAGTTGGAAGACCGTCAGCGAGGGTGCAAATGGCGTGATTGGTCTTCAGGCCGTTGCAGCTGGTGCTTCGCCTTTCCAAGGAACGGTGGTTACAGCGACTGACTCGCTCGACGCACTCATCGCTGCCTCAGCGAAAAGCTTTGCTGACCCTGAAATGGCAAAGCGCATGGGCGAACAAGGCTGGACCATCATCGGCCGTGTTCTCATGAACCGCCTCGTCTAGACGTCAACTAGCTGATTGTGGGTTGACCTCGTTAGCCGAGGTCAACCCACCGAGTTGCAACCTGGAGCGCAAGCAGTGATGAGTTCCTCGGCTCGGTCGAGGTCTTGCACCGGTACGATGAAATCGGTGACGCCACATTGTGAGGCAGTCTCACTAATGGTTTGACGGCACGTCTCGGTATCGCCGATAAACCCAAAGCTGTTAAGCCACTCTTCTTGTACGAGATGTGCTGCCGATGGGGGGCCTCCATCAGCGAGAGCTGAGCGGAGGGCGTCCCGCTGATCATCGCTAATACCTAATGCCTCGCGTACGACTGGTGGAGAATCAACTAAGCGAAAGGTCAACTGAGCGCGCATTTGCTGCAGTTCGTGTTCATTGCGGGCAATTCCTGTTGACCATGCGATATGCCGTTTCTCCCCAGCGGCTGCATCACGAATCATCTTCACTTGGTCGGCGAGAGCAGGGAGATAGGGGTAGCTCAAATAGAACCCGTCGGAGATTCGACCGCCAAGGCTGGTCATTCGTGGTCCTCGACCAGCCATGATGATTTCGATATCGGGACGGGCGTACTCCAAGCGAGCATTGTTGAGAGCGAAGGTTTCGCTCGTCATAGTGACCGTGTCGCCAGCAAATAGCCCTCGCATAGCGGTCACTGCGTCGGCCACCACTTGAAGTGGCCGCGTGCGTTCGACTGCGAGCGGCCCGAGAGCAAGACCGCCACCGGCACCGACGCCAATAAAGGCTCGCCCATCGCTTAACTCGTCAATCGATGCAATAGCGGCTGCAGTCGCACCGGGATGTCGCACGTAAGGATTGGTGATTCCCGGACCGATCTTGATCGTTGATGTGCGTTCTGCGATCGCCGCAAGAGTGACAAACACATCACGCGTCATGACGCCCTCGTCAAACAACCAGCAACGGTCATACCCCATCTGCTCCGCGAGCACTGCAAGTTCGACAATCTCGCCAACGGGCGCTTTTGCCATGAGGTTTACTGACCAGTTCACAGGTAAATACTGCCCGCTCTGTCGGGCTTCTGGAGTGATCGGTGCCTCAGTCGTTACAACACGAATCTGTCACACTACATACATGGCGTTCAACCAGTCAGCCGGCCCTCCGGCAAATGCTCGTCAGATTGAACGACTTCTCGAATTACTTCAGAAAGCCGGTCACGATGATTTTCGATCTGCACGCGGCCCAATGGGGTTTACTCAGCGCCAAGGTAATGGCAAGTTCACCCGAGATGAGGCTGATGCTCTCATCGCCAAACTTGAAGGCGACGAGCATGACCCATCTGCACCCTCGCGGCCTCAGCCATCGGCACGTCTGACGAACGACGAGCGTGTGGTGCAGTCGATAACCAGCGGTGTGTTGGCCGCTGAATTACAGCGTCGAGGTTGGATTGTGATGGAGCCGTGACCCGACCTCGAATCACACTTCTTCAGCCAACTAGGTTGAACCGATAGGAGGTCGCAATGACACAAGATCGAGCCGCAACCCGAGGCGATGACGCAATGCGTGCACTTGCCTCGACAATGGATGCGCCAGAATTCACATCGACGAGTTTTAACAAACTCAGAAAGCCGTTATCGGAATGTCGTGTTGCGATTGTGACGAGCGCGTCACTCCACCGCCCTGACCAAGATCGTTTTGCGCAGGGTGACGCTGGTTTCCGTGCATTTAATCGTGATGACCGCAACCTCATCATGGGCCACTGGAGCCCAAACTTCGATCATTCGGGGTTCCACCTCGACCTCAACGTCGTCTACCCGATCGATCGCCTCGAAGAGCTCGCTGCAGACGGTGTGATCGGAGAAGTTGCGCCACGGCATTTTGCATTCGCCGGTAATCAGCCCGACACGGTGAGTGAGATCAGACTCGATACGGGTCCTCAATGCGCAGTGCAACTCAACGCTGATGCAGTTGACGTTGTGCTACTCACCCCGGTTTGACCTCTCTGCACGCGTACCGTGAGTACGCTCGCCCATGTTTTTGAGGACGCCGGAATTGCAACGATTGTTCTCGCCTCGATGGCTGACGTTGCGAAGAAGGTCGGCCCCCCACGTGTGCTCGCCTGCGAATTCCCGTTAGGCCGTCCGCTCGGCAAACCCGGAGACGCCGCGTTCCAGCACCAGGTGTTGCAACAGGCGTTCAACCTTCTTGAGGCAGACGAACCCACCTTTGAACATTTCCCTGAGGTCGTCGAATCAGACGAGATGCCGATGGCGTGCCCACTTCCTCCACGTGATGACCCGAACGCCCCACCAGCAGTCGATGAAGCCAGAGGGCTTATCTCGGCCTATCGACGTGCCGTTGAGCGTAAAGGTGTAACCGCAGTCGGTCGAGCTATCGAACCTCAGCAGATTCCTGCGGCCCTCGACACTCTTCACCAGTGGGCACAGGGTGCCGCATGGAAAGAGGTCAAACTCCCTGGCAAGAACACCGTCGCGGTATGCCATGACATCCGTGCGTATTATCTCGAAGCAGCGCTCGAACTTGTCGGCGATCTTGCCCCCGGAAGCCGCTCGTTCGATGCATGGTTCTACGAGGTCACCGAGGCAGGAAAGGTCG
>FUFK010045400.1_pt1 | contig 15346 bp, 14 predicted proteins | sample 1021851 | NCBI WGS metagenome assembly FUFK01 (sample SAMEA51879418, study PRJEB19060) | metagenome | reverse complement strand
GTTGGACCAGCAAATAAATCGATACCAACTTTGCCATACAATTGTCTTTTAGCTTCAGCAACAAATGCATTGCCAGGTCCAACAAGCATATCGACAGGTCTAATAGTTTCTGTACCAATAGCCATAGCACCAACTCCTTGCATTCCTCCCAAAACATAAATTTCGTGAGCACCACCCATTTTCATTGCTGTAACGACAGCTGGATTTGGCTTACCTTTAAAAGGTGGGGTAGTAGCAACAATTCTTGGAACCCCAGCAACAGAGGCAGTAACAACTGACATATGAGCAGAAGCTACCATTGGGAATTTTCCGGCAGGTACATAACATCCTACTGCTTGTACTGGTATATTTTTATGACCAAGAATCACACCTGGATGCGTTTCTACTTCTAATTCACTTAAAGTTTTAAGTTGTGCTTCCGCAAATGATCGCACTTGTTTTTGAGCAAATTTAATATCTTCTTTGTCATCATCAGAGACTTCACTCATTAATTGATTAATTTGATCTTCACTTAATCTAAAACTATCTGGAGAATAGTTATCAAATTTTTGAGATAACTCTCTAATATGTTTATCGCCTTCTGATTCAATTTTACTTAACGTTTCCTCAACAATTTTTTTTACTTTATCATTATCTTCAATTCTTTGTTTTTCGTCTAAACCTTTTTTTAAATATTCTATTGCCATAATTATTTTTTATGAATTAATTTAAAGATATCAATGCCTATTTGATCTAATATGTGTGCTATATCGATTGGTACCCAATTTTCTCTAATTAACCCTTCATGATGTAAATAAAAATCCATGACTCTCATTGTTATTTTTTTTTGAGTAGGTTCATATCCTAGCCAATCACTTGATCCATGAACACACTGAATACTATGCCAACCACCAGTCATAGAATAATTTCCATCTCCAATTTCAATATAATGACCGATTTTCCAATAATCTCTGTCCTTGAATGTAAGTCTAAATGGGAGCTGATGATGATCAACAAAACCATCTAAACCTCTAGCTGTACCTATACCACTTGGCCCATACCACATCATTTTTGGGTGCCAATAATCTTGTTGAGGATGATTAATTAATTTCTCCCTTATTTGATCTTTTGATAGACCTGGCTCAGTCTCAGGTTTAATATTTAAACTTCTTTGCATGGTTAAATCTTGATTCAAAGATTGAAGAGACAGTTCCTTATCTAAATTTTGATTATTTTCTCCATCACCTGTGATTGGACTAGGCCACATCCCTTCTACNCCAAGAGATTTATTTATAGGCCAATATCCAGCCTGACGGATAAAATCTACAGTATCAATTAATGTATAGGATTTTATTATTTTATTATTTGTAATCTGATGTGCTTCACATGTTCTAAGATAAATTGTTTTGTTAGTCGGCTTTACGCCCAACCACTCATTTTTAAAAGTTCCAGTTAAATGACTAATAAATGAAACAAAAACTTTATCTCTAAATGCNCCNCCAATNACTAGATTATTTCTTCTTTCNAGATCGGGGAATGCCTTCTTTAGAGGTATTAAATATTTATTTTTTATTTCTTCAATTCCNTTAATTTCATTAATTGGATGAAANCCATTAAACTCAGCATCTACGTGATATAAATTTTCAAGATTTTCTTCTAAATTATCTAAAGAGCACTCGGCAATTTTTTTTAATAAATTTTTAAAATATATTTTGTTTTCAATATTTATCTTTGGATCAAGATCTAAATGAATTATGTTTGAGTTATCTTTCTCACCTGTATCAAAGTTTTGTATTTTATTTGCCATAATAATTTAATAACACTATTGTTAAATAATAATTGATTTATTCATTATTTTGAATAATATTCAAAAAAAATGAATAAAAGATCATTACAATATGTCAATTAATATTACATCTAGATTAGCCAAATTCGATGAACTTATTCCTAGTAATATACCATTTGTTGAGGGAAAACTAAAAGGTCATCAAGATAGGAAAAATTATTCAGTTATAGGACCTGGTGTAAGTGAAGATGCTAAACAAAATGTTAAAATAGCTGAAGAACATGGCTTTAATATTGGTGCTGTCAGTGCTGCGCCGATGAATGGCTCTGGATTACATAGTCACACAACAGCAGAAGTTTTTATAATTCACTCAGGTGCCTGGCGTTTTTATTGGGGTGTTGATGGCACAGAAGGAGAAGTAATACTAAAAAAAGGTGACATCGCTTCTTTTCCCACAAACATGTTCAGAGGTTTTCAAAATGTAAGTGATGAAGAAGCTTTAATGTTTGTTGTGTTAGGTGAAAATGATCCAGGTGTTATTACTTGGACACCTAAACTTTTAAAAGATGCAAAAGAATCTGGCATGGTATTAATGAATGATAATTCTTTAATCGACACAGAGAAACAGAAAATAACAGATGAAACTAAAATTATTCAGCCACTAGAAGATAATGAATTAGAGAGTTTCGATCATTACTCTTCAGAAGACATAGAAAAGTTTGTTATTCGATTTAATGATAAAGATAAATATTTTGTCGATGATGATCACTATCAATCTAATAAAATTATCAACTACATTGATCAGTTTCAAATTCATGATAAATCTTTTACCCCTAATATACCGCATGCAACAGGTTTTAGCCTTTCACTTCTCAACGGCAAGAGTGCTCATATACATGAATACAAACTGGAGAAATCAGAAGTGTATCATTGTTTATCTGGTGAATGGGAAATAGATTGTGATGGAGACAAAGTTGTAATTAAAGAAAAAGATACTTTTTCTGTTCCAAAAAATTCACTTCGTTCAATAAGACAGATAAGTGATCATGATGGTAATTTATTTATAATACGACAAACTAATTAAATATTAATTATATGAAAGGATTTGATGCACAATTCAAAGATTTTCCTGATTATATTTTAAAGATCACATATCAAATTTGGGAAAAAAACGATGTTGAAGCAATAAGAGATTATTATGCTGATACTCCAAATGTAAGCCTCCCCACACCTACAAGATCTCCATCTGGAGTAATTTATGGTGCAGACCCAGTAATTGAAAGTACCTATGCTAGTAAAAAACTATTTCCCGANAGAACACTTTTAGGTGAAGATGTAATTTGGACAGGAAATGATGATGAGGGATATTTTTCATCACATCGCATTTTATCAACCTCTACTCATTCTGTTGATGGGATGTATGGGAAAGCAACAGGAAAAAAACTATATTACCGAACTATCGCTGATTGTGCATGCATGAATAATCAAGTTTATGATGAGTGGCTTGTGAGAGATCAAGGAGCAATTGTGAGACAAATTGGAATTGACCCCAAGAAATTTGCAAGCAATCTTATTAAAGATGAGGGTGGTCCTGAAAAAGCTAGTAAACCCTTTGATGAAAATACACCTGTTAAATCAATTTATAAATCTCCTATTTTAGCATCTGGTAACATTGGAGAATTATATGCAAATATCTTAACCTCTATTATGAACATCAATTTAGAGAAAACAATAAATGATAGTTATGACAGAGCCATACAGCAATTTCAACCAGGGGGAAATACTCACTATGGTAGAGATGAGGTAATAAAATTTTGGAAACAATTAAGAGATGCTTTTCCNAACGCATTGTTCTCAGTTGAGCACATTGCTTTTACAGAAGAAAAATATGAACCTAAAAAAGCTTCAGTTCGATGGTCTATGGTAGGTAAACATGAAGGAGATGGTCTTTTTGGGAAAGCCTCTAATTCGAAAATTTATATAATGGGTATTAATCATGTTGAATTTGGAGAAAGAGGTATTAAAAATGAATGGGTTCTCTATGATGAAACTATGATCTGGAAACAGATTTTATTAAAAACAGGTTAATTTAATGTCTAATATTTTNACAACACATGTTGGAAGCCTTCCTAGATCAAAAGAACTTTCAGAATTTTTATTTGCAAAAGATAAAGGAGAGAAATTTAGTCAAAGTAGTTTTGATGAAGTATTAAAAAATAACGTGGAAAGTGTTGTTAAGAGNCAACTTGATGTTGGAATTGATTTTGTCAGTGATGGGGAGATGAGTAAAATTAGCTACGCTACATATATTAAAGACAGAATTGATGGGTTCTCAGGTGAAAGCGAAAGAAGAGCACCTGCTGATCTTGATGATTTTCCAGAATACAAAGAAAAGATTGCTAAAAGTGGTGGCACACCAACTTATACCAGACCATGTTGTACAAACGAATTAAAAGTAAAAGATGAAACTTCTCTTCTACAGGATATAAATAATTTTAAAAATTCACTTGATAAACTAAATCACCGACATGCATTTATGAACTCAGCATCACCTGGNGTCATAAATGTTTTTATGCCAAATAAATTTTATAGTACCGAAGATGAATATTTGGATAAATTATCTAATATTATGGCTAAAGAATATGAGCTAATAACAAAATCAGATATCCAAGTTCAATTAGATTGCCCAGACCTTGCTTTAGCAAGACATATGAATTTTAAAAATTTATCTGAAGATGAGTTTATTAAACGTGCAGANCTNCAAATTGAATGCCTAAACTCAGCATTATCTAATGTAGATGTTGAGCAAACTAGAATGCATATATGTTGGGGCAATTATGAAGGACCCCACACACACGATATTGCTCTAGAGAAAATATTACCTATAATTTTGAAATCAAAGATAAAATACTTTCTCATTGAATCTTCTAATCCTAGGCACGCACATGAATGGAAAGTTTTTCAAGATATAAAGTTACCAAAAGATAAAGTCTTAGTACCTGGCGTAATCGACTCAACCTCTAATTTTGTTGAACATCCAGAAGTTGTTGCAGATAGATTAATTCAGTTTTCTACAGTCATTCCAAAAGATCAATTGATGGCAGGGACAGATTGTGGTTTTAGTACATTTGCTGGTTTTGGAAAAATTGATGAAAAAATTTGTTATGAAAAGCTTCATGCATTAGTTGAGGGTACTAAACTTGCCTCAAAAGTTATCTAATTACTGATTTAAAAATTTTGCTCTTTCTAAAAGATCCACTCCTAGTTTTTTTAAAAAATGTAAATGATCAATAAAGATCCAGTTTTCAGCCAGTTTATCTCCATCTCTTCGATATAAATCTACAACTCTCATTTCTGATTCAATATCACTTGCATTTGTTAATCCTAAATATTCTCCTTTAGGTTTCATAATTAAATTTGGCCAACCAAACCAACCTCCAAGATCATCTTCAGAGCTACTAAGTATGTGTCCATTGAAACGAACAAACTCTAAACCATCTTGAAATGGTTTTGTGTGACCTTTTTGATAACCATCAATAGTATATGAAGCTCCTATACCTCCTGGTCCCCACCAAATCATGTCATTATGCCAATCTAATTCTAATTCTTCTTTATAAGATTGCATTTTGGATCCTTTAACAAGTCGATCGCGCATTCTATGAATTAAATCCAATGTTTTTTGACTTTCACTTTCATTAGAAATATCAAATTTTAAACCTTTATGATTCATTGGTCCTGGTGTTACACAAACGAGACCTGTAGATTCAGGAATTATAGAAAGACCTAGTTGCTGCATTAAATTCATTACATCTAAAAAAATTGCTCCTTCAGTAATTTTATTATTCTCCACTTTATAAAATTCAGCAAATCTTAATAAANTAGATTTATAATTTGGNTTAAGGCCTACAAACGGTTTATTGAAAACACCCATGAAATGACCCATACTGGAGATCCATTTCCCTTNATTTTTATCTAATGAATTTATCCCAGCATAAAATATATCTAATCGACGTTGTATAGGTGAAAATGAATCTTTAATTGGNTTCCAAAGATTATTAGCAACAAGATCTATACTACNTAGTTCGTTGAATGGNTGNGTNCATTTCATANTAAAATCTTCTGATGNGTANTTNGATATAACNTCAGATAATGAATCAATGTTGCAACTATCTATTTCATTGAAATAATCTAATACTAATTTTTTTTCTGCTTGGAGATCAGTCATTTCATTTTGATTATATTAATAAACTAAAAAAGACAATATTCATTTTTTTGAATAAAATTTCATTGCTTTGAAATATTTTTAAATGTATCTCATTACAAATACAAATTATGAAATTTAATAAAATTACAGATAAAAGACCAGAAGCCCTTCAAGATCATCATATGCCTAAGAGTTATGATATTTCATTAAAAGCATACGGTGGTGGAGGAACAGCTAAATCATTAAATCCAAAACCAAAAAAACTTAAACATCAATCAATGAAGGGGTTTGAGGATCAGTATAAAAATATAATTGATTATATTGTAAGGATTACGTATCAAATATGGGAAGAAAAAAATATTGGNTATATCTATGACACCTACAGTAAAGATTGCAGAGTTTGGGATGAATTTGGTTTACAATCTGGATCTGAAAAAATAGTAGCTGATACTGTACACACAAACAACGCCTTTCCAGATATTCGATTATTTGCAGATGAAGTTATTTGGGCAGGAGATGAAAATGCAAGTTTTCATACTTCGCATAGAACAATTATTACNGGAACAAATACNGGATTTAGCAAATTTTCNAAACCAACTGGTAAAAAAGTAAGATTATTTTGTATTGCNAATTGTGTAGCCAAAAATAATGAAATTTATTACGAAAATGTTGTCTACGATACAGCAGGTTTAATTAAACAACTCGGATTAGATTTAAATCAGGTTGCCAAGCAACTTGTTGATGAGGGAATTGCAGGACCCTATGCTCCTCATTTTAAAAACTCTAAACCAACAAGAAATATTACTAAATTAAAACCAATTAGTTTTGATATTCCAGATAAAATTACAAATGTAAGAGAGTTTGTTCATGCAGTTTATGATACAATTTGGAATAGACGAAACTTTTCTGCAATAAATAAAGCATACTCGAGTAAGGTAGAATTTGAAGGTTCAACTGGTCGTAAATTTAAAGGAGTTTTGCAATTAAGAAAATTTATAATTTCACTTTTAGCTTCGTTTCCTGATCTNGCACTTAGTATTGAAGATTTATACTGGATGGGAAATACAAAAGACGGCTATTTAGTATCGGTTCGTTGGGGCGCAGTAGGAACGCATAAAGGGAATGGTTCATATGGCCAACCATCTAATAGAGAAGTGTATTTGTGGGGAATCACTCAATGGGAAATTAAAAATAATAAAATTATTAAAGAGTGGACTGGTTTTAATGAGCTTGCAATTCTAATGCAAATTTTAGGAGATAAAAAATGACTTTAGATGAAAGTAAAAAATTATTAGCTGATATGTATGATGCACTTAATGCTCAAGATCTAGAAGCACAACACAAGTACTGGCATGATAATATGGTCTGGCACGGTCCTCCAGGTTTTGGTGATATCCATGGTATAGAAAATTTTAAATATAAAGTTCTAAAACCTTTTTATGAAGCATTTCCAGATTATCATGTAAAAAATGATATTGTGGTTGCTGAAGGTGAGTGGATTAGTGCAACGGGATTTCTAACAGGCACACATAGTGGAACATATCTTGGAGTAGAGCCAACAGGCAAATCTATCAAAATGCAATTTTCAGATTTTTGGACCATTAAAGANGGAAANTTTTTAGATAATTACGTTATGGTAGATAATCATGGTGTNTTCGAACAGATGGGATTAAAATTTAANTAAATTATTTTGTAGTTTTTCTTTTTATAAGTCTTCCCTGTACAATATGATTTATAGGTTCAAAATCTGGATCTTTAATATATTCATTTATTAATTGAGTTGCTAGTTTTGACATTTGTCTAATAGGNTGTCTGACAGTTGTNAGGTTATATGATTCCCAAGCTGACATNGATATATCGTCATAACCAATAATTTCTAATTGAGAAGGTGTTTTTAATGAAGTATTTTNTTTAATATAATCTAAACATCCAAATGCCATTGTGTCATCAGCACAAAATATTGCACTTATGTTTTTATTAAAAATTTTTTCAGTTGCTTGATATCCACCTTCATAAGTAAAAAAACCTTTTTCAATATTTAATTTAATTTTTTTATTATTTTTAAGATAATTTTTAAAACCTTTGCATCGCTCATCGCTAACAAAAGATCCTTTTGGTCCTTCAATGAGGCCAATATGTTTGTGATTTTTTTTGGTAAAATATTCTGCAACTAATTCTCCTCCATTACGATGNTCNCANGCAACNGAACTTATCGTTGGTATATTCCAACTTCTATTATAAGCAATAAATTGTATTCTTTTTTGATTGCAATCTTCGACAAATTTATCAGTGGGTTTTGTTGCTGATATTATTGCAATGAGTTTTTCTTTTAAGTATGGCTGTATTAATTTTTCATCTAATTCCTCTCCATCATCAGTTGTGATTAATAAAATTCTAAAGCCTCCATTCCTTAGTGCTTCATGTAACTCTATTAAAACTTCTGGATAATATCTGCTTGTAACGTAAGGTAAAATGACAGCAACTAATCCGCTATCGTCATTAGATATTGAATTAGAAGATATATTAGGTGCTTTATATTTTAATTTCCTAGCTGCTTCCAAGACTCTCAATTTTGTTCTACTAGAAATGCTAGCACCTTTTGTAAAACATCTAGAAACAGCTGATTGGGATACTCCTGCTAGTTTTGCTACGTCCTGTGATGTCGCAGTCTTTTTAAAACTCATGAATTATCCCCCCATTTCAATATTCAAAATCTTGAATATCAATTCATATTATTGCATTATTTTCTAATACCAATATAAAGGATTTATACTTAAATGTGAATTTCACACTTTATTAATAAGGGGAAATATATGAAAAAACTATTAATAGCTCTATTGTTCACATTTGTTAGCACAAGTGCATATGCCGGTGGGCACTCACCTTGTGGAGTAACAGATGGATCAATAAAGATTCTAGCAAACGAATTTACAACATACAGAATTTTCATGGATGAAGTAAAAAGTTGTGCAGGACCTGATGCAGATTTTTCTGTAACACATTCCGTTGATCATAATAAATTACAAGTTGCAGCACTTTCAGCTAACCCAGCTGAATTCTCTGCTAAACTTGTNACTAATGGTTCAATTACAACTTTAATGAATGATAACTTAATTCGTCCACTTGATGATTTAGTTGCTAAATACGGAAGTGCATTACAAGACAATCAAAAAATCGTGATTGATGGTAAAATTTATGCAGTAGCATTTATGGCTAATGCTCAACATCTTTGGTACAGAGAAAGTATTCTTAATGATTTAGGTATCGCAGTTCCTTCAACATATGAAGAGGTAATTGCGGCTGCAGAAAAAATTAAAGCTTCTGGTAAAATGGCTAACCCATATGCTGGTGCTTTCAAATCTGGATGGAACTTAGGTCAAGAGTTTGTAAACATGTACCTAGGTCATGGAGGTGATTTCTTTAAAGCTGGAACAGCTGAAGTTAGTGTAAATAACGCTAAAGGTGTAGCTGCTCTTAANATGCTTAAAAGATTAACAGAAGTAAGTAACCCTGATTTCTTAACTCAAGATACAAATGCAGTTAAAGAAGAATGGGAGTCTGGTAATGTAGCATTAATGCATATCTGGAATTCAGGTGCAGCTTCATTGTTAGATGATGAAGGTGATCAAGCAATTAAAGCTGATACTAGATTAGCTCCTTCTCCATCTGTAGGTGGTGGAAGTAAACCAGCAACAACTCTATGGTGGGATGGATTTGGAATTGCAACAAATACTTCTGATGAAAATGCAGAAGCATCTTTTAGAGCTCTTTTAGGTGCAGCAACTTCAACAGAAATGGCAAATGCTAATCCAAATGCAACAATTTGGTTGATTGATGGTTATTCGCCTGGAGATACAGCAGGACCAGTTGTTGANGCTGCTAANAGAGGTGCAACACCTTACCCAAGCTTACCATACATGAGTCTATTACATGGTGCTTTGAGTACAGAACTTGTTGAATTCCTTCAAGGAAATGAGTCTGCTGAAAAAGCATTAGCGGATGTAGAAGCTGCTTATGTAGCAAAAGCTACTGAGCAAGGTTTTCTATAAACCGTATAAATATTTATGATAAAGTGGAACATTATTATGTTCCACTTTTTTTTTAGTAAGAAATAGATGCCCCACAGAACATTTTTTTGGTTCTTCTTTCCAAGTGGATTGGCAATGCTATTATTTATTGGCCTTCCAATTATTTCTAGTTTTTTTCAATCTCTTCATATTGANCCTGAACAAATTTTAATGGAAGTAGAAAAATGCGATCCATTTGGATGTAAAACTGAAACTAAAGTAGATATTGAGGCCACTACAAAATTACAAGAAGAACAACCTCTTGGAAGATTTAATGGTTTAGGAACATACGGCGATAGAAANCATTTNGCTTTTGATGAAATTAAAGAGGCTTGGACTAATTCCTCATCCATAGCTGAGTTTACGGATATCTTACTAAATTTACCTTTTTACAAAGCACTTTTATTTACACTTACATTTTGTTTTGCCGTTACACCACCAGTTGTAGTTTTAGGTTTCATCGTTGCTTTAAGTGTAAATACAATTACAAAAAGTTTAAAAGGCCCAACCATTTTTGGTGTTATACTGCCTATGATTGTAACACCATTGATTGGATCTCTNGTTTTATTTTGGATGATAGATGCTAAGGGAATATTAGGTTCATTTATTCAATTCTTATTTGATGATCCAAACCTATCACTAAAGTCCTCAAGTCAATTNACTTGGATTACTCTGATTATTTATGGGATTTGGCACAATACACCATTTGCTTTTGTTGTCTTTTATGCTGCATTACAAACTGTTCCTCAAGATCCAATTGAAGCAGCGATCATAGATGGCGCCTCAAGATATGAACGAGTCAGACACATTGTTATTCCACATCTTTATCCNGTAGCAACATTTATTATATTAATTTGTCTAATGGATAATTTTAGGGTTCTTGAGCCAATAATCGGGTTCGCTGCTGAAGGAGTTGCTCAATCACTTTCTTGGATGATTTATAATGACTTAAGAAGTGAAAACAAAATGTTATTTGGATCTGCAGGAGCAACATCTATGTTAACTATTATTGGTGTAGCAATTCTATTAACACCAGTACTTATAAGAACATGGAGAGAATTTAGGACAGAAAGATAATATGGAATCAAAAATTAACAGATACTCAAAACAACTAATTTTAATAAATAGTTTTTTTATTCTTGCTTGGTTAATTATTTCTGTGTTTCCTTTTATATGGACTTTTTGGGGATCATTTAAAGTAAAAGCCGACTTTTTCTCAAGAGCTGATTGGATGTTTGCAGTCACAGGAGTTAATACTTTGATAGAAACAGGAGATACTTCTACAGTTAAGGCATATGTAGAGTCTTGGACTGAAGGTGAATTTTGGAAAGCAACAATGAATACAATTATTATTACTGTTTCAGTTGTTACAATCTCTTTATTTTTAGGAACATTAGGTGCTTATGCCTTGTCTAGATCGACATATAAATATACTTTTTGGATTTTAATAGCTGCCTTGATTTTTAGAGCGATGCCACACATTACATTAGTTTCTGGTTATCTGTTTCCCTTTTTCCAATTGAACGTTTGGGGCATACTTCCAACTACCATAATTGTTTTAGTTGCAATCAATCAACCCTTTACATTATGGTTACTTTATTCCTTCTTTAAAACAGTTCCTAAAGAGTTAGATGAAAGTGCACTAATTGATGGCTGTTCATATTTTCAAGCGTTTCGCTTTGTTATAATGCCTGTTATGTGGCCTGGAGTTGTTACAGCAGGTTTATTCAGTATGATGTTAGCCTATAATGATTTTACAGTTACTTCACTTCTTTTAAATCAGCAGAATTATACTATGGTTCCTAAAATTAATGCTTATTTGGGCACAATTGAACATAGTGGAAATTATATGTGGGCAGTCTCAAGTGTTGTTTCAGCAACTGCACCACTTTTTATGATAATCATGTTTTTCCAAAGACAATTAATAAGTGGTTTAACTGCTGGAGCAGTAAAAGGTTAATAATAAATTTCTAATCTTATGAAATATAAAGCACTTTTATTTGGATCTATCGGGACACTAATTGAATCTTCTAACATTCAACGTAACTCATTTAATGAAGCTTTTAAAGAAGCTGGACTTGATTGGTATTGGGATGAGCAAGANTATAAAATTTTGTTAAAAAAATCTGGNGGGACAAAAAGNGTAGAAGATTTTGCTGAAAAAAATAATGTTAATGTAAATGCTTCACAAATTAGAAATAGAAAAACAGAAATCTTTAGCTCGTTCATTATTCAGAATAAACAAAAATTAAGAAAGAGTGTTGATGAAATAATTAAGTATACAAAAGATAATAATATTAAACTTGCTTTCTCAACTTCTACAACTTTAAATAATGTCGATGCAGTATTTGAAAGTCTTTCTGGTCAAATTTCAAAAGAAGAATTTGAATTCATTGGTAATAAATCATTTGTTAAAAATGAAAAACCACATCCAGAAATTTATAAAGTTACATTAGATAAATTAAATTTACAGCCAGAAGATTGTCTTGCAATAGAGGATACTGAAGAAAGTAGTAATTCTGCCGTAAACGCTGGAATTAAATGCATTGGGTTTCCAGGTGATTACCATTTAGAAGATAGTTTTCAAATGTGTATTAAAAAAATGAATTTATTAGATCAATCTATTTTTTCATTGTAAATAATCAGATCAAATGTTTCTAAAAAATTTTAATGTAAAAAATAAGACTGCTCTTGTGACAGGGTCAGGCAAAGGCATAGGTAAAGCATGTGCTATAGCATTAGCAGAAGCAGGCGCAAATGTAATAATTCTTAGTCGTACAGAGAAAGATCTTTTAATTGTTCAAAACAAAATTAAAAAACTCAAAAAGAAATGTAGTTATTATGTGTGTGATGTAACTAATTTAAAAGAAATAAAAAAAATATTTTTTGAAATTAATAAATTAGACATATTAGTAAATAATGCTGGNACAAATAGACCTGAATATTTCACCAAAATTAAAAGAAAAGATATGAGTGAAGTGGTTGATCTTAATATTAAAGCATCATTCGATATTGCTCAATTAGCTACAAAAGTTATGCTTAAATCAAAAAATAGAAAAAAAATTGGTGGATCAATAATAAATATCTCTTCTCAGTTAGGTAAAGTAGGAGCTCCTCTTAGAAGTGTTTATAATATGACTAAGTTTGGTGTTGAAGGTCTNACNAAAGGNATGGCTATTGATTTGGCTAANNANAANATTAGAGTTAACTCTGTTTGTCCTACATTTGTGGAAACACCAATGGTCAAAAAATTTTTTAAAGATAAAAGTTTTAAAAAATCTGTAATTGAAAACATACCTTTAGGAAAAGTAGCAACAGAAAGTGATATTGCTAGTGCTGTAGTGTATCTTGCTTCAGATGCCGCATCAATGATGACTGGTTCATCACTAGTAATTGATGGAGGATGGACAGCTAAATAATCAAAAATTAATTTTCTTTATTTATAAAATAAGTTGCTACGATTACAATTACACCACCAATAAAAGTAATTAAAGTTGGTATTTCATAAAAAATTATAAATGTTAACAACACACCAAATACAGGAAATAAAGCGTAAAATGGAAATACTCTATTAACAGGATACATCCTATACAAATAAAACATCGACATGTGTGCAGCAATTGAAACAAAGATACCTGAATGCAATATTAATAACCATGACTGAAAACTAATATTTTTTATTTCGTTTATTGTTTGTCCTTCAAAAATTGATGATGAAATAATTAGTAATACAAATCCAACTAGTCCCATTACCGCATTTGTGAGAGTAACTTCTAAATCTTTTAGGTACCTGGAAAATACTTGTGCACTAGCATAGAAGAATGCCATTAACGTAATTAAGAATAATGCAAAAATTTCATTTCTTATTAATGGATCAAAGCCCAATAAAATGATGCCAAAAAAAGAAATAAATATTAGTACCCATTTTTTAATACTTACTTTCTCTTTTAAAAAAAATGAGCTTAATAATATTGCAAATGGTACAGCCAGTTGAGAACCAATTATTATTGGAGAAACTATGTTTGCTTCATTTAATGATAATGTCATAAAGACATTTGCTAAAAAACCCATAGAGATTGAAAAAAAGAGAAGTGGTAGCCAGTATTTTTTTTCAGGAATTCTAAATCTCCAAAAAGGTGAAAGGCATATAAAAACCACTAACATTCTTAAACTTCCCATTAATAATGGGGGTACATTTTCATTAAAAATAACTTTCTGAACAGGGTANGCACTTCCAAATAAAAAAGTGATTATTAAAATTAAAAAGTAATGTCTTAAAAGCATTNGAGCTAAAATTTATTTTCTAATTAGTTATTTGCAGCAACTACAGCTGCCATAATTGATGCAAGTTTAGAATTTTTACTATCTGCTCTGCTAGGGACTACAACTGGTACTTTACCACCAATTACTATTCCTGCAGCACAAGCATTCATAAAATAAACCATTATTTTGGACAAAGAATTTCCAGTTTCTAAATTAGGTACTAATAATACATCAGCATCACCAGCAACATCATTATTTATTCCTTTTATTTTAGCTGCTTCCTTAGAAACAGCATTATCAAAAGCAAGCGGTCCATGAACAAAAGCATTAATTTTTTCTTCTAACGCAAGTTCCATAACTTTTTTTGCATCAACTGAACTTGGCATACTGTCAATTGGATCTTCTGTACCTGATAAAATTGCAACTTTTGGTTTACTAATATTTAATTTATTACAAAATTGAACAGCATTTTTAAGAATTTGTAATTTTATATCAACTCTTGGTAAAACATTTAAGGCGCCATCAGTAATAAAAAGAGGTTTTTTAAGCTGCGGTGTAGTCATATGCCAAATATGACTTAATCTTCTACCATCAAGTAAATTAAATTCTTTTTTTAAATAAGAGCGCATTAAAATATCAGTATGAAGATTCCCTTTAATTATGATTTTACTTTTATTTTCATTAGAAATTTGACAAGCAATTGANGCACTATCCTCTTCATCTTTAGCCTCTACAATATTAAAATTAGAAATATCCAAACTTAATTTTTTCGCTGTTTCAGNAATTAAACTTTTATTTCCAATTAAAGTTGGATCGATGAGGTTCATATTTTTACCTTCAATTACAGCTGATAATATGCTTTCTTGATTGGGGCACACAACTGCTGCNGGTATGTTAGGAGTCTCTAAAGCTTTACTTTTAAGATCTTCTGGTAATGTGCTCATATTTGGTATTCTCTCTATACCACTGCTACAATTTTTCCTATGATATTTCTTTATTGTGTAAGAAATATTCTTTGATTTATCGATAATTTCATATACTCAATCT
>FUFK010045636.1_pt1 | contig 15348 bp, 8 predicted proteins | sample 1021851 | NCBI WGS metagenome assembly FUFK01 (sample SAMEA51879418, study PRJEB19060) | metagenome | reverse complement strand
TCATAATTAATTACAGGTAAAATATTATTATATTTATCTTCAGATTTATCAAATTCTCCAGCCAAATAATCTAAAACAACTGGTTTAATTAAGTCTGGTATCATTGCAGAACTCATATTACCAGTTGCACCAGCTTCTAAATCAGCAAACAATGTTATTCCTTCTTCACCATCAAATGGTCCTTCAATAGCATCACCACCTTCAACTACGAGTTTTCGTAATTTAGAAGCCGCCTGTGCACACTCAATTTTAAAACATTTTACTGTTTCTATTTCTTTAGCCATTTTAATTAAAAGGGGAACAGGCAAATCAACTCCTGATAATGGTGCGTCTTGAACCATAATAGTTACTTCTGCTTCACCTACTTTTGCGAATTGTTCAAATGTTTGTTGTGACGTTCCTCTCATTAAAGCGCCATGATATGGGGGCATCATCATAAGCATTTCACCACCAAGTTCTTTTACTAATTTAGCTCGTTTAAGAGCAATATCTGTTGAAAAATGACTTACTGTTGTAATTACAGGAACTCTGCCTGATACGTGTTCAATACATAATCTAGTTAAAATCTCTCTTTCATCATCTGATAACAAAAACTGCTCGGAGTAATTCGCTAATATACAAATGCCATCAACATTTTGATCCACCATGCAATCTAGAACTCTTTTCATGCCTTCTATGTCGAGTTCACCATTATCTTTAAAAGGTGTTGGAGCCACAGGCCAGCAACCTTGAAATTTATTATTTGCCATTTTGACCCCTTCATATTTAATTTAAGTTTATGATAATTAAATATTTTTATTTTGCCAAGTATCTATAGTAACTCCTTCTGCTCTTAGCTTGTTTTTTTGGATCTTACCTGTTTGTGTTTTTGGAAACTCTNTCATTACTCTTANATATTTNGGTATGGCAAACTTAGCTAANTTTATTTTTGTTTTTTCNAGTAATTNATCAAAATCTATATTGGTTTTATTATCANTCATCAAGGCTACCATTACTTCATCTTCCATTCCCTCACCNCCATCAGCTGAAATNGCATATGCAGCTGCTTCTGTNATAAATGGAATTTCTAAAAAAGCTTGTTCAACTTCGTATGACGAAATATTTTCACCTCTTCTCCTAATGCAATCCTTAATTCTNTCNACAAANACAAANTGNCCTGACTTTTCTCTAATCCCTGCATCACCAGTATGAAACCAGAAATTTCTCCAACTTTCTACAGTTTTCTCTGGCATTCCTAAATAACCAGACATAAAACCAAAGGGTTGTTTTGGTCTTACAACTATTTCACCAACNAAGCCNTCATTAACAGGTGTATCTTTCTCAGGGTCTCTTATTTCAACCTCAAAATATTTTTCATATAGTTTTCCGCACCTACCATTACCTATTTCATTTTTTAAACCATATATTGGAATATTAACTTCTGTCATGCCATAAAGCGGTAATACATATTTTACACCAAATCTTTTTCTAAAAATTTTTTCAGGTTCACTTGGCAATGGCGCTGAACCAATTACTTCTAAATTATGATCTTTATCGTATTTAGTAGGAGGTTGTGCAACAATAAACGCGGCTATAGCACCTAACATATTAGTATGAGTTATATTATACTTTCTAATATCTTTAAGCCAATTTGAGGCTGAGAATCTAGTTCTTATAACTGCTTTTGCACCAGTCATAATACATGCTAAAAGTTGCATAAATAATCCATTAGCATGGAATAAGGGTAAGGAGATGTAAAAAGTGTGATTATTTCTTAAGTTGTAATTTTCAATTGTTCCTATAGCAAACAAAACACAATGTGCATTGGGCATCATAACTCCTTTAGAAGGCCCTGATGTTCCACTTGTAAACATTGTACAAACNTTGTCACTTAATTTTCCTAAAATAATCTCGTCTTCATTCAAAAGGTCTTTGTCATTTAAATCTTTACAATTTNATATTTCAACTTCTAATTTATGAAGATTAACCAAGCTTTTTACTTCGTGAAAAAATTGATCTTCAACAAGAACATTTTTTGATTTAGATGTCTTAATTTGATGTAATAATACATTTCCTTTTATAGCAGTATTGATAGCTACAAACATAACTCCTATAAAACTGCATGCTATCCAATATAGTATGAATTCTTTTGGGTCTTCTATTAAAACTGTTAANTTGTCACCTTCATTTAAACTCAATTCTTTTAAAATTTGAGCTTTTTCTAAAGATTTAATTTTTAGGTCATGGAAAGTCCATTTTGGACCATTTATAAATTCGATAATTTCTCTTTTTGGATATTTCTTNCATTGATCTAGGATAATTTCAGAAATTTTCCAATGATCTGGATTTTCAGCATTATTAAATAAGAAGTAATTTTTTTCGTTCATTTAATTTACAAAATCCCTATTTGAAAATTATTTTAATTTTGAAAGAAAAGAATTTATTATTGAGTTTAATTCNATAGGCCTTTCAGATGGAAGAAAATGACCNCAATNAAGAATGTGAGTTTCACAATTTTTTATNAGTTCTACAAATTTNAAGCCTGATTTTAATGGTGTCATTTGATCATTTTTTGCTAAAACAGCCAATGCTGGNACTTTGATATTTTTTGCAGCATCTATTCCGTCTGAGTAATCATTACAAGAGTGTAAATCATACTTTAAAGCTGTTGGTTTGTTCATGCACATTATATTATTACCTTCTCCATAATGGGAATGTCCTGGCCATTTATTAATTGACATGTCACCATCAATTCCATGTCCCCAAGTAACCATCATTTGAGAGGCTTTTTGTGGATTTTCTTTTGAAAGATCTAATAAAAATTGATTAACTGGAATTTCATTTGAGCCCGCAACAAATATTAGTGCTTCTAAAGAATTTTTTAAAATCCTATTCAATTCTAGGGCTACTAAACATCCTTGAGAATGTCCGATAACAACCACGTCTTTAAGATTTAGTTTAACTAATAAGTCATTTATCCATTCAGCATTTTCTTTTATTGATTTGCAAGGATTACCATCAGAAAATCCATGGGCTGGCATATCAGGGACAATTACAGAATACCCTTTATAAGCAAAAAAACGAGCCTGTTGAATAAAGCTCAAATGATTTTGACCCGACCCGTGTAAAAAACACAAAGTCCTTTTANTAATNTCTAAGCTTTTACCACCTGTACCTAAATAAGTCTTAGCACCTTTNAAATTAATGATCATGATATTCCTACTTATTAAGCTTTTTTACGGCCTTGAAACCTCTTTCAAAGTCTTTTGTGATGTCATTAATATCTTCTAATCCAACTGAAAGTCTTATCATATCATCCGTTAATCCACCCTCTTTCATTGCTTCAGAACTCAAATGAGAGTGAGTTGTACTCCCTGGATGAATAAGTAATGTTTTAGCATCACCAACATTTGCTAAATGTGAAGCTAATTGTACAGATTCAATAAATGCCTTCCCTGCTTCACGTCCACCTTTAATACCAAAAGCAACGATTGACCCAGATCCTTTGGGTAATATTCTTTTAGCTACTTCATGGTCAGGATGTGTTTCTAAATCTGGATGTTTTACCCATTCTACCATTTCATGATTTACTAAAAAATCTAATATAGAGTGAGTATTTTCAATATGTTTTTTCATCCTCAAAGGTAGCGTTTCAATTCCTTGCATTAAATGNAATGCATTAGTAGGTGATAAAGAAGGTCCAAAATTATACATACCTTCTGCTCTTATTTTTGCTATTAAAGCAGATGGACCAAATTCTTCCCAAAAACTTATACCACCTAGAGCAAAATGTGGTCCTGAAATTGTAGGAAACTTGTCTTTATCTCCCCAATCAAAGTTACCGCCATTNACAATAGCACCTCCTATCGCGATACCATGACCACCTAACCATTTAGTAAGTGAATGAACAATAATATTAGCTCCGTGCTTAAATGGCTGCATTAAATATGGAGTATTAAAAGTAGCGTCTAGTACTAGAGGGATATTTTTTGAATTACATATTTTAGCAATTTCTGGAACATCCATNATATCTAATCCTGGGTTACCAATAACTTCTCCAAATACTAATTTTGTATTTGGTTTTATTGCGCTCTTAATTGCTTCTGGATCATTGGGATTAACAAAGTCGGTATTAACACCAAAACGAGGCATAGTATGCTGAAGTAAATTAATATTTGCTCCATACATTTTACTTGATGCAACAATATGATCCCCACTACTACAAATTGCTGAAACCACAAGATGCATTGCAGCCATTCCACTTGAACATGCAAGCGCACTTGCTCCACCTTCAAGAGCTGCTAACCTCTGCTCGAGTGCTGCAACTGTAGGATTTGATATTCTAGTATATAAATGTCCACCAACTTCCATATTATACAAAGACGCTGCTTCTTCTGTACTATTGAAAACGTAAGATGTTGTCTGATAAATTGGTACAGCACGAGAACCAGTCTCCTTGTCAGGAATATGACCAGCATGTAAAGAGAGGGTATCGAATTTGTAATTTTCACTCATTGAAATTCCTTAAAATAATTTTAAATATTATAGCTTATTTCTTAAACCTTAAAAATATAAATTTACCTAATAAAAAAGTATAAGANAAAAACACATTTGAAAGTCAGTNAAAATTAATCNTAAATATATTAATTATTTTCTCTTAAATCTTTACGGATAATTTTTCCTGTAGTTGTTAAAGGTAATTCGTGAACAAACTCTATAAGTCGAGGATATTCATGAGCAGCCAACTTTAATTTTACATGATTTTGGATAGATCTTTTTAATATTTCATTTTCAGCTAAAACATTATTATGATCCCTAGGAACAACAAAAGCTTTTATGATATGACCTCTTAATTTATCTGGAATGCCAATCACTGCAACCATACTAACTTTGGGATGAGAAAGCACAGCATCTTCTACTTCACTTGGTCCAACCCTATAACCTGAGGTATTGATAATATCATCTTTTCTACCTTTAAAATAAAAATAACCCTCCTCATCCTTATAGGCAAAATCGCCAGTGTAGAGCCAACCATCCCTAACTTTTTGTTTTGTTGCTTTATCATTTTCCCAGTATTTTAAAAAAGATACAGGGGTATCAGATTTGACTATTATTTCTCCATCTAATCCAGGTTCTTTGATAAGTTCTCCATTTTCGTTAATTATTCTAACTTCATGACCGGGAACGGGTTTACCAATTGAACCTTGTCTAGTTGGCATAATTGCTCCACAATTCGAGACTGTTAAATTACATTCTGTTTGACCATAAAACTCATTAATACCAACCCCTAGAATTTGCTTACCCCACTCTAGCAAATCTTCTCCAAGAGCTTCACCACCTGAGCCAACAGTTCTTAATTTCAAGTTTTTTACTGTTTTAGAGGGATTAAATGATTTCATCATTTTAAGTGCAGTGGGTGGCAAGAAAGTATTTTTTATCTCTAGCTTTGATATTAAATCAAAAGTAACTTCAGGATCGAATTTTTGAGATCTGTAACTTACTACAGGAATACCAAAGTGCCATGCTGGAAGGAGTACATCAAACAACCCACCTATCCATGCCCAGTCAGCTGGTGTCCAAAACAAATCTGTAACTGGTTCAGATGAAGATAAAAACTCATGAGGAATTTCTACTCCTGGTATATGTCCTAACAACGATCTATGAGGGAGCAAAGCACCTTTAGGCCCTCCTGTCGTTCCAGAAGTATAAATTATTAAAGCGGGATCAGATGCTTTTGTTTTTTTTGTAATATAACTGTCTGAGGCATGTTCTAATAATTTTTTGAAATTAAAAACATTCCTTTTTTCGTCATTACTATCTATACAAATTATTTTTTTTAAATCTGGTAATCTATCTTTAATTTCAAAAATTTTATTTAAGCCAATATTATCGCAAATCACCAAGGATGCTCTAGAATTCAACAAACGATAATGTAATGCATCTGTTCCAAATAAATTAAATAAAGGTATTGAAATTTTTCCAGACTTGAAGCAAGCCATATGTGCAATTGCAGTTTCAGGACATTGACCTAAAATAATACCAACCCTTGCGTTGGCCTCAAGATGAAAATGATCAAAAACATTAGCAAGTTTGTTTGCATATCTTTTTATATCAACAAAAGACCATTCCTCTATCTTGCCGTCTTGTAAAAAATTAATTAATGCTATCCTATTTTGATAAATATCCTGGTCAACAGTATCAGACGCTATATTGTAAAATTCTGGAATATTCCATTTAAATGATAAACATAGCTCTTCAAAATTATTCAATTTTTGAAGCATAAAAAATAATCACCTTTCCTTAAATTATTCTTACTACTTGTTAAAATCATTTTAATTATTTAAATTAATTATGAACAAAATTACATCGGGTCAGCTTTGAATTACATTGATAATATTAGATTAGACGATTGTTTTACTAAGGACAATGATTTAGCACTGATGAATGGTGTTCAAGCACTAGTACGTCTTTTAATCGAACAAGCAAAACTCGACAAAGATAATGGATTAGTAACACATGGTTATGTCAGTGGATACCCGGGATCACCACTTGGGACACTTGATTTAGAACTTGGAAGATCAAAAAAACATCTAGAAAAACATAATATAATTTTTCAACCAGCAGTGAATGAGGAATTAGCTGCTACTGCAGCTTGGGGAACCCAAATGCTCGGTTTATACGACAGACCCCAAATAGATGGTGTTTTTTCAATGTGGTATGGGAAAGGGCCAGGTTTAGATAGATCTATGGATGCTTTAAGACACGCAAACATGGGTGGTGTTTCAATGAAAGGTGGCATGGTATTAGCAGTTGCAGATGATCCAATTGGAAAAAGTTCTACTATTGCATATCAATCAGAGCAATCTCTTATTTCTGCAGGTATTCCAGTTTTTTATCCAGCAAATGTAGATGAAGTTATACCAATGGGTCTGCAAGCTTTTGCCTTGTCACGTCATGCAGGCGTATGTGTTGCACTCAAAATTACAAGTGATACAGCTGATTCAAATTCTGTGATTGACCTCGGGAAATTAAGACCTATTTCATCCAAGTTGGAAAATCCAATTAATGTTCATGTCAATAGACATGACCCAGCTTTAGATAGAGAAGCAGCGCTAATTAAAAGAAGAATACCTGCGTCTAAGGATTTTATTAAACAAAACAAAATTAATAATGTGATATTTAATCCAACAAAAAAAACATTGGGTATAATTTCTGTTGGAAAAGCTACTACAGAAACTATAGATGCTTTAGATAAAATTGGCATTAAAGATCCTGAAAGGAGTGGTATTGGTCTATTTGCATGCAAAATTCCCTGGCCATTAATAGACCAAGAAATAATTAATTTTTGTAAAAACTTTGAAGAAATTTTAGTTATAGAAGAAAAAGCTAGTATTGTAGAAGAACAAGTTGCTCATATTCTTTTTAATTCCAAATCAAGACCTCGATTATCTGGAAAGTTAGATGCTTCCTCTAAAGAGGAGTTAGTTCCGAAGATATCAGAATTATCCAGTGATATTATCGCAGATTGTTTGCTAAAAAAAGCTATCCATTCTTCGATAAGCATTGATATTCCCAAAACAAAATCAGAAGCAATTGGTGGAAATTTACCACCAGTTGTTTCAAGAACACCTTGGTATTGTGCAGGATGTCCCCACAACTCAGGAACAAAGACACCAGATGAAGAAGTTGTCGGTATTGGCATTGGATGCCACTCTATTGGATATTTTCTCCATCCTGAAAAATTAACTAATTTCAGTCAAATGGGTGGTGAAGGTGGTCATTGGATAGGAAGAGCTCCATTTTCAAATCATAAACATACATTTCAAAATATTGGAGACGGAACATATGCTCACTCTGGTTCTCTAGCAATAAGAGCAGCCGTTTCAGCAAATGTTAACATAACATTTAAAATTCTTTACAATGATGCAGTAGCAATGACTGGTGGTCAAAAGGCCATTGGTGGAGCAACTCCATGGGCAATTTCTAAACAACTTGCAGCAGAAGGTGTTAAAAAAATTTATGTTGTATCAGATGAACCAGAACAGTTCAAAGAAACAAAGTTATTTGCAGACAAAGTTGGAATATTTCATAGAGATGAACTTATAAATATCCAAAAAGAAGTAAGAGAAATCTCAGGAGTTACAGCAATAATTTATGTGCAAACTTGTGCAACAGAACTTCGAAGAAGACGAAAAAGGGGATATGTTCAAGATCGAGATATTAAAATGTATATTAATCCTGATGTTTGTGAGGGATGTGGAGACTGTGCTGAAAAATCAAATTGCGTAGCTGTAAAACCTTTTGAACATTTAGAAGGAATTAAAAGACAAATTGATCAAAGTGTTTGTAATAAGGATTATTCTTGTAAAAAAGGATTTTGTCCAAGTTTCATAGGTGTGCAAGCTGGTAGTATTTCAATCAAAGAAAAAAAGAAGTTCCCAGATATTCCAGAGATAATAAATGACATTAAAAAAACCTAAGAAAAAATTAAATAATATTCAAAATATAATAATGGCAGGCATAGGTGGCACAGGTGTCTCTACTGTCGCTGCCATAATAGTTATGGCTGCTCGAATTGATAAGATTATTTGCACAATCAATGAATTTTACTGGATTAGCTCAAAAAAATGGAGCCGTAACAAGTCAAATTAGAATTGGAAAAGAAAAATCACTTTATGATAGATCTGCAAGACTTCCAAACGAAACAGCCGACGTGCTTTTAGGATGTGACGCTGTTGTGTCAGTTTCTCCTTCTATTACCAGAACATTGAATCCTTTAAGAACAAATGCCATAATTAATGGAAGAGTAGAGCCAGTTGGAGTTGCTGGTGTTCACATTGGTACAGTTGTCGATGATAGCTTATTAAAAAAGCATTTAGAAAATCATCTTCAAACTGAAAATATAGACTTTATTGATATATCCAACTTAGCTGAAGCTTTAGTTGGCGATACAGTTTCTGCAAATATAATGATGTTAGGAATAGCCGCTCAAAAAGAACTTCTTCCAATAGANNTTGATTCTCTACAAAAAGCNATAGANCTCAATGGAGTGGCTATTGAACAAAACCTAAGGGCTTTCAATTGGGGACGATTATTGTGCGAACAACCNCAATCAGTATTTAACTTAGCTGGCTTAAACTCAAAAAAGTCTGAAATTATATCAATAGATAAATATGTAGATAATTTTTCTGACATACTTGAAAAATATCAAAATAAAGAGTACTCCAAAATTTTTCTTTCTAATGTCAAAAAAATAATTAAAAAAGAAAACCAAATAGATAAATCAGAAAAAGAATTACCTCTATCCAGGAAAGCTGCTCTTACTTTATTTAGAGCTATGAGATACAAAGATGAATACGAAGTTGCTAGATTACATACTAGCGGGGATTTTGCCCAAACCTTTTTAAATGAAAATAAAAACGCGAAATTAGAATACTATCTAGCACCACCTTTGTTCTCTAAAAAAGATCCTGAAACAGGTCATCTACTTAAAAGAAGGTTTGGTCATTGGGTATATAAAGTTTTCAAAGTATTGTCTTATCTTAAATTTCTAAGAGGAACAAAATTAGATATATTTGGATATACCTCAGAAAGAAAAAAAGAACGTGCTTTNGCTCAAAAAACTATCACTACTATTAATAAAATATCTGAAATTTTAAATGATAATAATTATAAAAAAATTATCGAATTTCTTGATATACCTTTATCAATAAAAGGGTATGGTCATGTTAAAGAAAAAAATATAAAAATTGCTGAAGAAAAATGGGATAAATCTTTTGATAAAATTCTAAATAACCAGAATTTAAAAAAAGTAAGTTAAATCAAACAAGTTTTGCTTGTTCTCTTAGTTTAAATTTTTGTATTTTTCCTGTGCTTGTTTTCGGAAGCTCTACAAAATTAAAATATCTTGGCACTTTAAAGCCAGCTAATAGAGATTTACAATGATCTCTTAACTCATTTTCTCCAATTAGAGATCCTTCACTTAATTCTACAAATGCACAAGGGGTCTCACCCCATTTTTCGTCTTCTTTTGCGACAACTGCTACTGCAATAACATCAGGGTGTTTATATATAGCGTCCTCTACCTCAATTGAGGAAATATTTTCTCCTCCAGATATAATTATGTCCTTTGATCTATCCTTAAGTTGTATATATCCATCATCATACCAAACACCTAAGTCACCTGTGTGAAACCAACCACCTTCAAAAGCTTCATCAGTCGCTTTTTTGTTTTTAAGGTAACCTTTCATTGTTATATTACCTCTTATAAAAACTTCACCTAATGATATTCCATCCTTTGGAAGTTCTTTTTTAGTTTCNGGATCTACAATTTTCATATTTTCTTGTACAGAGTAAACAACACCTTGCCTTGCTTTTAATTTAGCCTGTTCAGAGGTGTCATATTGGTTCCACTCTGGATGCCATGCGCATACAACGGCGGGCCCATAAATTTCTGTAAGACCATAAACATGAATGACGTCAATACCACAGCTCTCCATTTTACTAAGAACAGCCTCTGGAGGAGGGGCACCAGCAGTCATCATTTTAATTTTTGATTTAAGAGATATTTTATTTTGTAATAAATAATCCGCTACCATTTGCATTACAATTGGAGCTCCACATAAATGAGTTATGTTGTGTTTTTGAAAAGCCTCTACAATTAATTCTCCAGCTGGTTGTCTTAAACAAACATGGGTACCTGCTCTTTCTGTAATAGTCCAAGGAAAGCACCATCCATTGCAATGAAACATAGGAAGTGTCCATAAATACTTAGGGTGCATTGGTAAGTCCCAGGTAAGCGTATTACCAATGGCATTCAAGTATGCGCCACGATGGTGATAAACAACTCCTTTTGGGTTGCCCGTTGTTCCAGAGGTGTAATTCAAAGCGATTGAATTCCACTCGTCAGTTGGCAAAACATGTTCAAATTTAAAACCAAAAAATTTTTCTAATTCTGTCTCATAGTCCAGGCAGTTAAATTTCTCTGCAAAACCAGACCTTTGATTACCAGCAATTTTATCAACATATTCAATTAATAATGGAGGATTTTTTAAATTCTCTATGGCTTTCTCAACTATTTGACTATATTCAGAATCATAAATGAACATTTTAGATTCTCCATGTTCAAGAATAAAACTAACAGTAAAACTATCAAGTCTTGTATTAATTGCGTTCAAGACACCAGTTGCCATCGGTATACCAAAATGACACTCCCACATAACTGGAATGTTAGGTAGCATTACTGCGATTGTACTTCCGTCAGCATAATTTTTATTTCTAACAAATTCTGCTAATGCTTCACATCTTTCACCAGCTTGCTGGTAAGTTAATTTATAATCTTTATATTCAATAGCAATTTGATTTGGGAATGTTTTTCTTGTTCTTTCTAGAAATGATAAAGGACTTAATGAGGCATAATTTGCTTTATTTTTACTTAAACCATTTTCTATTTCAGACATAGTTGATTTCCTCCTAATAATATTCATAATAGTAGTGCTAGATTTTATCAACTATGAAAATATACCGGAGTTTTAAATGGGTTACACGTCTCCTTTAGAGGACACAAAATTTGTTTTAGAAAACCTTTTGCCTGCTCATGAGGATCTTGATGATACAACAATTGACGCAGTTCTGTCTGAGGCTGGAAAGCTAGCCGATAATTACTTAGCACCTCTAAATCATTTTGGTGATAAGAATAATCCTATTCTTCGGCAAGATCACGAAGTTGAAACACCTGAAGGATTTAGTCATGCCTTTTCAGAAATTGCTAAGGGAGGCTGGATTGGAGTAGCAAGTGATTCTAATTATGATGGTATGGGACTACCAGCTAGAATGAGCGCTGCAATTAATGAATATTGGCATGGAGCGAATATGTCTTTTGCGTTATGTAGCTTATTAACTCAAGGATTAATTGACGCATTTACTCTTGTAGGCACAGAAGAAGAAAAAAAAACTTATCTACCCAAGTTTAATTCTGGAGCCTGGACAGGCACTATGAATTTAACAGAACCTCAGTCTGGAACAGATCTAGCTACAATAAAAACTAAAGCTGAACATGATGGTGAGAATTGGAGAATAAAAGGACAAAAAATATATATCACTTATGGTGAACATGATATGTCAGAAAATATAATTCATCTAGTCCTTGCAAGAACTGAGGGCGCACCTGAAGGTATAAAAGGTATTTCTACTTTTATAATTCCAAAATTCCTAAAAGATGAAAGTGGTGAATATACAATTAGAAATGATCTTAAATGCATATCCATCGAACATAAGATGGGTATAAAAGCAAGCCCAACAGCAGTTATGTCCTACGGAGAGAATGAAGGCGCTATCGGTTATATGTTGGGAGAAGAAGGTAGAGGCATTGAATACATGTTTATTATGATGAACAGAGCACGGTTTGATGTAGGACTTCAAGGGATGGCAATTTCTGAGGCTGCCAGACAAAAAGCATTAGAGTACGCAAACACAAGAATTCAAGGAACTCCTATTAACAGAGAAAAAGGCACGCCAATAATAGGACATGGTGATGTAAAAAGACTGCTTTTATCCATGCGCAGTCTTACAGAGGCGATGCGTGCTTTAATATTAGTTTCATCCGAAATTATGGAAAGAGCGCATAACGGTAATGAAAAATGTAAATTGAAAGAAGGTTTTTTAATTCCTATAATCAAAGGTTGGTCAACTGAATTAGCACAAGAAGTTACGAGTAATGGACTACAAATCCACGGGGGTATGGGTTTCATTGAAGAAACTGGTGCCGCTCAGTATATGAGAGATGCAAGAATATTACCAATATATGAAGGCACTAATGCTATTCAAGCCAATGACTTTATGTTTAGAAAAACTTTAAAAGATAATGGGAAAACTGCAAAAGAATTTTTAGAAGAAATTAAAGTCGAGTGCGAACAAAATCAAGAAATGTCAAATATGATTGCCTTAGCATCAAACACTCTAGATTTTATTTTAGAAAATAGAGATGATGCTGAAATGCTATCTTGTATTAGTTTTGATTACATGATGGGTTTTGGCTATTTAATTGGTGGTTGGCTAATGCACAAAGGAAAAGTTAAAGCTAAATTAAAATTGTTAGAAAAATCTCAAAATGAAAATTTTCTAAAAAGTAAAATTATCTCAGCTGAATTTTTTGATTTGCATATATTACCTAGGGTGGTATCTCATTTTAAAATTGTTACAAAAGGAGCAACCATAGTTCAGTTAACAGATGATTCTTTTGTTTAACAAGTAAATTAATTAAGTTTTTTGTTTGAAAACATAGTTTTTTTATCAAATAAGTCATTGAAAACAAATGAGATAATTTTTTTTTAATTTTATTAAAGTTTATGTTGATTTTAATGTTTTTTTGGATAGCCTATAAATTATATGGGGGGGGCTACTTATTTCTAAGTTTGATCTCATCAATTTTTATTAATGTAAGTAATTTACTAGTTTAGTAGATACTTAAATATTTATGGGGTTAAATTTAAAAGTAGATATGTCTAATTATCCAGATACAAACATTCACGACACGCTTCCTAAAATTCTGAAACACAGAGCTGAGACTATACCAAGTACAGTCGCTTTAAGGGATAAAGATTTAGGTATTTGGAACGAAATAACATGGAAAGAGTATAATGATAATGTTTCATATTTGGCGCTTAGCCTATCTAAAAGGGGTTTCAAGTCAGGCGATGTTATTGGTTTAATTGGCGATAACAAACCTTCCTGGCTATTTTTTGAACTAGCTGCGCAAGCTATAGGTGGAATGAGCTTAGGTATATATAGAGATACATTAGATGAAGAAGTTGGCTATTTAATAAATGCTGCAAAAGTGAACTTTGTTTATGCAGAAGATCAAGAACAAGTAGATAAAATATTAACTATTAAAAGGCCTAAAAATAATCAAATCNATATTTTCTNTGAAGATAGNCGTGGTCTTAANGAATTNAATGANCCAAAGATCACAGANATGACTGATTTAATTNNAGAAGGAAAAGAGATCNCCTCNAAAGACCCCAATAAATATAATAAAATGATAGAGAAAATCTCAGGTGAAAAAAATGCTATTTTATGTACCACATCTGGAACAACCTCAAATCCTAAATTAGCGATGCTTCCAGGGGCTAAGTTTATTGAACATGTCATAAGGTATCTTAAAGTTGACCCAAAGTCTGTGGATGATGAATACGTTTCAGTATTACCATTTCCATGGATAATGGAACAGACTTATGGTGTGGGTTTTAACATTGTTGGAGGTATGAAAGTAAATTTTCCTGAAAGACCTGAAACCGCAATGGAAGACATGAGAGAAGTTGGTCCAACTTTTATGCTTGGAGCTCCTAGATTATGGGAACAAATTGCAGCTGACATGAGATCGAGAATTTTAGACGCCCCCAAAATAACTCAATGGTTATTCAACACTATGGTAGAAAGAGGATTAAAAGCTGTTGATCAGGGAAAAAGAGATTTTCTTGCAGACAAACTATTATTTTCTTCACTGAAAGATAGACTTGGCTTTAGCAAGGTTAAATCAGCAGCCACTGGAGGGGCTGCCATTGGTCCTGAAACATTTAAGTTCTTTCTTGCTATGGGTATTCCTCTTAGACAACTTTATGGACAAACTGAACTTATGGGCGCTTACACACTGCAGGATGTGCCAGATGGTACAATGGATTGTGAGACTGTAGGTGTTCCTTTTCCAGATTGTGAAGTAAAAATTGTAGACCCAGATCCAAATGGACTTGGTGAAATAATAACAAAACACCCAAGCATGTTTTCCGGNTATTATAATAATGAGAAAGCTTATAAAGACACTATNAAAAAAGGTTGGATGTATACCGGNGANGCAGGCTTTTTTGATGAAAAAGGAAGACTTAACGTACTTGATCGAGTAAATGATATTGCTGTTAAATCAGATGGTGTTAAATTTTCACCTCAAAATATTGAAAACAAATTAAAATTTTCTCCTTATGTAGGAGAAGCTGTAGTCATTGGTTCTGAAAAACCATACTTAACTGCAATTATTTGTATAAGATTTTCTATTGTATCGAAACTTGCTGAGAAATTACAATTACCATTTACCTCATACACTGGACTAGCAGCACATAAAGAAATTTACGAACTAATTGAAGATGAAATCAAAAAAGTTAATGAACAACTTCCTGATAATACTAAAATTGCAAAATTTTTATTATTATTTAAAGAGTTAGAAGCAGATGATGGTGAATTAACCAGAACAAGAAAAGTAAGAAGAAGCGTAATTAATAGTAGGTATAAAGATATTATAAAAGACCTATATCTTGATAAAGATACTGCCAAAATTAATACAGAATTTACGCTAGAAGATGGAAGAAAAAGTAAAATAAG
>FUFK010043301.1_pt1 | contig 15349 bp, 15 predicted proteins | sample 1021851 | NCBI WGS metagenome assembly FUFK01 (sample SAMEA51879418, study PRJEB19060) | metagenome | reverse complement strand
CACAAGTTACAGCTACAGTAAATCTTGTAAGCACTACAAACAATAGAGGTGGTGCAACAGGAAGTCTTGTTCAAAATGGTACAAGCATAATTGTGAAAGATGCACCCATCCCTGTTGGTTCATCATTAGAACTAATGGCAGGAAATAAAGTTGTATTAGAAGTCGATGACCAAATAACAATAAATTGTAGTGTAGCAGATAAATTAAGTGGCACATTAAGTATTATGGAGATAACCTAATGCCTTACGTAGGAAACACACCTGCAGCAAACTTTGCATCTGTAACTAAAGATACATTTAATGGTGGCGATACAAGTGGTGCTAGTAGTGTATCTGTATATACATTATCTAAAGCTGCGACAACCAATGGTGTTGCAGTCTTTGTAGAAAACGTAAGGCAAGAACCTACAACAGCATACTCAGTCAGTGGTACAACATTAACATTTACAGGAACTACACCTTCAGGTACAAATAATATTTATGTGTTACATCACAACGCACCTGCAAGTACAGCTAACCATCCTGCAGGACAAGACTTAACTGCTGTTAATGGTACAATGACAGGTACATTGTCCGTAACAGGTGCAACAACTGTAGGTGGCACAAGTAATTTAACTATTACTGATGGCGACCTTGTTGTAGGAACAAGTGGTCATGGCATAGACTTTAGTGCAACAAGTGATGTAAGTGGTAAAGATAATGAATTATTTGATGATTATGAAGAAGGCACATGGAACTGGACACTTACAGATGGAAGTAATAATGCCACTGCTCAATCAGGGGGTTGGGATACTGGATATTATAGAAAGATAGGTGGATTAGCCTATGTCACAGCTTATATAAGAATATCCTCATTAGGAAGTGTTAGTGGTGATGTTAAAGTTACTGGATTACCCTTTACATCTATGAGTGGAAATACTATAGGAACTGCATCAGGGTTTGCTTGTGGAAGAGCAACAAATTTTAATATAACTGCAGGTCATGTTATGGGTTATCAAGTTGGTGCAGGTGTTAGTGAAGCTCAATTAAGATTGTGGGATGATACAGGTGGAACTACAGCCATGCAAGGTTCAGAATTAAGTGGTGATGCAATATTTATAATGACTGTAATTTACCCAACATAAAGGAGAAATAATGCCATACATAGGAAAATCCCCACAGTTTGGAGTACGAAATAGGTTTGTATACCTTATTACATCAAGTGGTGCTACATCCGTAAGTGGATCAGATGCTAATGGTGCTACTCTAACATTTACAGATGGTGCATACGTTGATGTGTATCTCAATGGTGTTCTACTAAAACCAACAACAGACTATAACACAAGCACTGCTAACACGATAGCAGGTCTAGCAGCACTTAGTACAAATGATGAAGTGACTGTGATAGTGTATGATGTGTTTGCTGTAGGTGATACAGTAAGTGCTTCAAGTGGTGGTACGTTTGGTGGTGCTGTTACATTTAGTGGTGGAATAGGTGGTAGTCTTACAGTCGCTGATGGACTAACTTTAACTGATGGTAACGTAACTGTAGCTAGTGGTCATGGTATAGATTTTAGTGCAACAAGTGATTTAGCAGGTAAGTCATCTGAACTTCTTGATGATTATGAGGAAGGAACTTATACTGTTACACTCACAACAGCTACTTCAGGAACAATTACTTTGAAAGATACTCATAATACAGGAACATATATAAAAATAGGAAGAATAGTAATAGCTAGTTGTGATGCTAGAATACACAGTACTTCAAGTCCACAAGGAAATGTACATATTGGTTTACCTTTTGCAATTGCATCAGATGGAGGTTCTTATTTATCATCTATGGTAACTCATGGAGTAACAATACAAACGAGTCAACAAGGTGATTTTTTTATTAAGGGTAATGATGGACAATCTTACGGAAATGTCCATTACAACACATCAACTAATCTTGGTCTACAAGCAGAAAATGGTGGTTTAGGTGCAAATGATGAATTTCAATTTAATTTAACTTATCTTACAACGTAAAGGAATACTCTAGTGGATTGCTAGAGTTGGAAGCCTAAAAAGGAGAAAATATTATGGCAAATGGTGATATAACAAAAGAAATAGAATACGATAAAATAGAGGTCGTATCAACTTGGCATATTCAAGTACGACAAGCAACAAAGATTATGGAAGAACAAGCAGATGGTTCAAAGAAAGAACTAACTCGTTCTTTTCATCGTCATGTTTTAAGTCCGTTTAAATCATCGAAAGGTGCTGATGGTAAATGGACACATACTGCTACTGACATTAGTGGTGAAGATGCTTCTGTAAAAGCCATAGCTGAAGCAGCTTGGACTGACACAGTTAAAGCTAATTATAAAACTTGGGCAGAAAGTCAGAGTACTTAATGAGCAGAGCAAGAACATTCGCAGATTTAGCTACAGCATCTGAAGGCAATAACATATCAATTCCTAACATGATAATTAATGGGGATTGTCGTGTTGCACAAAGAGGAACATCTTTAGCAAGTATAACATCTGGAAATAACTTTCAAGTAGACAGATGGTTGTTTCAACCAAGTGGTCATGGAACATGGACTTTATCTCAAAACAGTTCAACAGGATTAACAGGATTTGAAACATCTGTAAAAGCATTATGCACTTCTAATGGTGGTACACCTGCAGGTGCAGACTTTGTACAATTTCTATATAATATTGAAGGATATGACACTCAAAGATTAAAGTTTGGACAATCAGATGCTGAAAGGTTTACTTTATCATGGTATGTAAAATCAAATAAAACTGGTACTGGTATTGTTGAAGCACAAACAACACATAGTAGTGCAACAGTTGAAACAACAAAAAGTTACACAATATCTCAAGCAAATACATGGGAATTTAAATCTGTAACTTTTCCTGCAAATACTGATTTTGAACAAGTAGCTGCTAATAAAGCCGCATCAAGTGGTTTGGCTTTTAGATGGATTATTGACAGTGGAACAAACCAAACAAGTGGAACTGCACCTACTACTTGGGCAAATCAAACAACAGCTAATAGATGGGCAGGACACACTTTAAATATAGGAAGAGCAGATGATGATTATATGGAAATTACAGGTGTACAGTTAGATATAGGTGATGTTGCTCAACCATTTAAATATGAAAGTTTTAATGACAATTTACATAGATGTTATAGATATTATCAAAAATCATATAATTATGAAGGTGCATTAGGTTCTGCTACAACCGATGGTGAGTTAGGTAATGATGGTAATGTTTCAAGTGGAAATAGCACTGGACAAATGATAGCCTATGATACTTTATATACTGAAATGAGAACTACACCTACTATAACATTATATGATATAGCAGGTACAAAAGATAAAGTTTCAACAACTAAACACGGAACGAATGAATACAATGGTGAAACTGGTACTGTATTTAGAGCAGGAAGTAAAAACTATTCTGTTCAAAGACCAGCAACAGGAAATGACGCTAATAGTATTCGATGGTTTTTTGAAGCGACAGCAGAGTTATAGGAGTCAAAAATATGGCAGATATTAAATTAATTGCAGATGGTATAATACATTTTAAATCAGTTAAAAAAATATTAGACCCATACACTAAGAAACATTCTGCTTATAAAGCTGTTATAGGCGATACTCCTATGAATGTTCCAATATGTGTTGGAAATAAAGAGTATGATGAAATNAAACGACAAGTTGATGCAGGTGAACTTACAATAGAGGATGCAGACTAATGGCAGTATCAAAAACAGGACATTTAGGTTTACCACAAGACTCAGTGTTGCAGGTTAAACAAACAGCTATAACTTATGATTTTGATACAACCAGTACATCTTTTGTTGATATAGATGATGGTAGTGGTAATGTTTTTAAGGTATTAATAACACCTAAATCATCATCAAGTAAAATTTTAATACTTCTTCATTGTCCAATAACAATGGGAGATGCAGGAGGTGGTTTTACTCTTGTAAGAGGTTCAACTGAAATATTTAGAGCAACTACTGCAGGTAGCAGAAATAGATTTACAGCAACAGGTTTGTATGGTATAGATGAATCCCAGTATGGTGGAGGAATAGGAACAACTATATTTTTAGATTCACCCGGTGTTACCTCAGAATTAACGTATAAACCACAAGTAAAAATTAGAGCAACAACACTATCTGTAGGAAGAACTGTTTATGATACAGACAATGACAATGCTTCAAGACATACATCATCAATTACAGCGATGGAGATAGCAGGATGACTGATATTATAAGTGCAATTATAGCAATAAAAGCAGATGCACAGGTAAGCGTTGCTAAACAAAATATTAAGAATATAATTTGGCATGATGGCAACCCAACTAAAATTACAGAAAAACAAATATTAGATAAACAAGCAGAACTTAAAACTATTTATGATAATAACAAATATCAAAGGGATAGAGCAGTAGCTTATCCGTCTATTAAAGACCAGTTAGATGATTTATACCACAATGGAATTGATGGTTGGAAAAAAACTATTAAAGCTGTAAAAGATAAATATCCTAAAGGTTAATTATGGAAATAAGTCCAATACTTTTTTGGAATGGTGTACTCACACTTGTAATAGCACCTGCTATATGGATGTTTCGTAGTATGCTTGGAGAAGTAAAACGCTTAGATATCCTTCTTAATAAGACACGTGAAGAATATGCAAAACGTGATGATGTAAAAGAAGATATGCACGACATTATGGATGCTATGAAAAGATTAGAAGATAAGTTAGATAAGATACTAATAGGCAAGTAATATGACAACAGTAGATGATAGAAATAAACCTATAAGAGATACAATAGGAGAACAAGCTGCAGGTACTGTAGATCTTGGTGCAGGTGAGTTTAAACCTGAAGATCTTGTGGTTGAAGATGATCAATTATTTGATCCTGAAGAATCAGAATATTACGTTGGTGGTAAAAAGAAATTTCCCGGTGATATTGGTGATCCTGTACCTATGGATTTTGTCACACAACCTGCAGTTATTACCCCAGATCCAAATATGCCTGAAAAGACAAGAGATGGAACTGCTCAAGCTGCAGATCCAGATACTCCACAAGCACCTGAAAGAAAAGATCCTGCATCCTATGAAGCTTCTACTGTAGATGAGTTAGGAAATTTAGAAGCTCAAACTGGTGCAGTAACTAGACCTGCAGAAGGTCAACAAGGAAGTATTACGGCAGACTTTACTGCTGCAAGAGGAGAAGCAGGTAAGGTTGATGAGTTTGGTAAACGAGTTGTTGGAGAGGATGAACTCGTTGATCCTGCATTAGCAACACCTGAACAATTATCAGAAATAAATATAAGTGCAGCAACTGCAGAACCTTCTGATTTAGCTACAACAAGAGGGCAACTTAAACTATTAGAAAAAGATTTTGAAGGTGGTAAAATACCATCGTATGCTGCAGGACCTATACGTGCTGCTAATGCTCAGATGTTGGCAAGAGGTGTTGGTGCTTCTTCAATGGCAGGACAAGCTATTATGCAGGCCGCAATGGAAAGTAGTGTTCAGATAGCTCTGCAAGATGCCAAAGCTTTTCAAACATTTGAACTAAAGAATCTTGATAATAAACAACAGGCTGCAGTCTTGAACGCTCAAATGAGAGCGACTATATTAGGACAAGAACTAACAAATAAACAACAGGCTGCTGTCGTAAATGCTTCTAAATTTACTGAAGCTAATAATTTACAATTTACATCTGATCAAACTGTTGCATTAGAAAATGCTAAAATGGCACAATCAATGGAGCTAACAAACGTATCAAATGAACAAGCTATGGCTGTTCAACAAGCTGCAGCTATTGTTGGCATGGATATGGCAAACTTAACTAATGCACAACAAGCAGAATTAGCAAACGCTAAAGCATTTTTAGACATGGACATGGCAAACCTAAGTAATAAACAACAAGCAGAGGTTCTACAGTTCCAATCAGATACACAAAGATTATTTAACAATCAAGCATCTGAAAATGCTGCAGCTCAATTTAATGCAACAAGTGAAAATCAAGTAAATCAATACTATGATACATTAGGTGCTACAGTCGCAAAACAAAATGCAGATAGAAAAGCTGCACAAGATCAATTCAACGTAGATCAATATAACGCTCAAGCAAGATACAATGCAAAATTAAAAGATGCACGTGATAAGTTTAATGCTGAAATGAGGATGCAAATAGATCAATCAAATGTTGCGTGGAGAAGAAACGTAAACACAATTAACAATGCAACACAAAACAACGCAAATAAAGTTAACGCTGCAGCTGTGTTAGGTTTAACAACAGCTTCACAAAATAATTTATGGCAACAGTACAGAGATGAAGCAAGTTGGGCATACAACACAGCTACAAATAAAGAAGCACAAAACTTTAATATGGCTATGACAATACTAGGACAACAGTTTGCTGTTAAAATGTTTGAAGCTGAAGTTGATGCTGAGTCATCTGCAGCTATAGGTGGGTTGTTTGGTGATCTGTTAGAAACAGTGTTGGATAACTATGACTTTGGTGGAGGAGATTAAATATGAGTTTACTTACGTCATTAGTAGGAATAGGTTTAAATAAATTTCTTGGTGGAAAAAAAGGAGTGGGAGCAGGTGAAAAAGCATTTGCAGAGTTTGAACTTGGTGAAAAAAGAAGAGATGCTATGGACAGAGCAAGACAAATTACAGTGGATAGTGCAAATGTAACAAAAGGTGGTGATGCTGCACAAAGAGCAGTTGGTGATAGAATCTTTCAATCAATATATCAAGATGCCTATAGAGGTGCAGACAATGCTGTTGATTTGGTAGTACAACAGGCAATAAATGAAAACAAAGCTAAATCTATTATTAGACAAATTAAATATGATTTTGGTGTTGATGCAGGTGAAGGACCTAGATTAAAAAGGAAATAAATATGAATCCAGAAATATTAGCAAAAAGCGATCCATTTTCTGCTCCAACACCCGGACAAAGTTTAACAGATGATCCGGGCAAGTGGCAGTGGGAACAACCATCATTAGATTCTGATCCTGAGAAAGCTTATGAAAAACTTGTAAAAACAATTAAATCTCCTATCGTTGAAGAAACTATAGGTAAACTTTTGTATGTAGGGGTAACTGTAGAAACAATAGTTAATGGTTTATCTTTAAAACTTTTTTCAGAAGGTATGTACTCTCCTGATGTTGCTGAACTTTTAAAACCTGCATTGGCAGGACATATTATACGTATTGGTAATGAAGCAGGAGTAACACCTAAAATTCTTAATGAATTTCCAAAACCTGCAATGAGTGATAAAGAAACATTAGAACTATTAAGAAATGGAAACAAAAAAGAATACGTTAAGATAATGGAAAAAGCACATAAAAAAGATAAAGAATTTATTGAGAAAAATAAAGATGTTATGGTGTCTAGCTTTATGTCTAGAGGAGATATGTAATGGGATTTATGGCAAGTGCATTTGCAGGTGGTGTTGCTAAAGGTTATCTAGCAGGTAAAGAGCGTAGAAGACAAAACGCACTTGCAGAACGTGAATTTAACTTAAAAGAAAAAAATTACGAACTTCAACAAAAAATTCTTGAAAATGATGTAAAGAATAATAACTTAGAACTAGAACTAGAAAAGGCAGCTATTGCTGAAGAAATAAATAAAAATCAAGGTCTTATAAGAGCAGGATCAGGTTTAATCTATACATCAGCAGGTGATACTGAAGGCACAAAGTATCTTCATTTTGATACAAAGAAGGGTAAAGACGATAAACTTGATTATGAAAAAACAGCTTTTCTTAACATACAAAGATTAAACAATGAATTAAAAGGACCTAATGGTGAAGCATTAAAAACTGCAATTGCAGATAATCCTGAAGCTTGGTCAAAACTTGTAACTGGTTATTATGATGGCTTATCTAAATTTCAAGGTAATTTAGACGAAGGAGAACTAAGTAGAATGTATATGCTTAGATTAAGTCCTATGAGTTCTACTGAAATGAAATCTGGTAAAACACAAGATATGGAATTGTTTTCTCCTTTACTTGATTCATTTCAAAGTTTAGGAACAGCATACAATAATAAAAGTTTAGAAGAATATATAAAAGAAAGAAATCAGGTTCAACTTGCAAATACTTTTAAAAGATCTGATGGTTCATACGCTTTTTATAGACACAAAGATGGTAGAGTTTCCCTTATAAAAAAAGATGCAAAAAAAGTAGGAAACATAAACATTAGTGAAGATCAAAAACGATCTCTTACTAAAATGGGTGTTATCGATTTTTCAAATCCACAAAATAAAGAGTTTAATAGTGTATTCGCAGTAGCACAGGCATTGAATCAAGTACCTAATATAGATGATTCTGTTAGAGCAGGTGCATCTGTTTTGTTTATGGAAGATAACAAAATTAATTTTGCTGATGTAGCTAGTTTAGGCACAGGAATTTCAGCAAATTCTGAAGATATGGGTGTTTTATACAACCAAACTAAAAATTTAATGACAGAAATTATAAGAGAAAGTGGTACAGGGTACATACCAATAGCTGCAAGAAAAGCTATGGCAAAGACTATAGCGTTAGGTTATTTTACAAAACAAGTAGCTCCTGATACTTTAATCGTAGACACTACTAACAATTTAACAACAGCTAGAATAAAACCTAATTATTTAGCTAATGCTGCTAGTCCTACAGTTATAGGTAATGCTGAAAGTCAAAGAACAACAGCAAGGGATGGTATTGCTGCTGTTGAATATATTTTAAATTTACAATCACAAATACCAATAGAATTTCTAAAATCTGGTCAAACAGGTGCAGGTCTTTTTGATACAGGTTACAGAATAGGTAAAGGTATACAAAACATAAAAGAATTTTTTTCAAATATTGATACTATATTTTCTGGAGATCAACAATTAAGTGCTAGAACTAAGTCTATCTTAGCAGATTCATTTTATACTACGGAATCTGAAATTAATAAATCTGGATATGATGTTGCAGCAGGTATAGGCACAGACTATGGAGGTAAAGTAAGACAAGCTCAACAAGACTACAAAAATAATGTAGACTCATTAATGATTGCTAAAAGTAGAGGAGTTTTTTTAAAAGCTGCAAACGGAAATCAAAGTTTAGCAGACGAAATGTTTGAAAAAAGAATGTTAATAGAAGCATCAAAAATTAGACTTGCTTTTAACTTAGCTTCACTTGTTCAAGGTGGAGGTGCAGGTGGTGGTAGAACTATATCAAATGCTGACTTTGAAGTTATATATAATTCTCTTTACAGATCAGGTACAGGTAAAACTCTTGTTAATGCCCTATTAAGAGTTAGACACGAACTTACAAAAGCAGAAGTTAGAGCTGACAATCTTTTTAACTATGGTGGCATGGGTGTACATGGCGATATCTCTGCTATTACAGATGCTTATCTTGATAGAGCATACTCAGAAGCTAATGGTTTAATGCGTGATGGTAAAGCTTACATTTACGATAGTAGTCAAAGTTCTGATGTAAGAAGTCAAGATATTTTAGCTACAACTCAACAAGCTCCAGAACAACGAACATTACCAAGTTATAATTTTTTAAACATAAATGATGAAAATTTAAGTGATTTAGGTCTTTCTAAAAATGATTCTGAATTTGAAGAATTAGCTAATTTATCTGTTAATGTAAATTTTGACAATCCAGATGAAAATCAAAAGAAAATAAATACTCAATATGATAAAAAAGTTATAGAGTATGTTCTTCCAAATTTAGCTACTACTTTAATAAACGATCCTAGTGATCCTTTTAAAAAAGGTATAGATGAGTTTAGAGGTTCATATGATTTAACAAATTTAGATGCAGCAAGAGAAGATCTTAAAAGGAAAAAACCTGCTAAATACATTAGTGATGAATTAATACTGCCAATACGATCAGATTTAATAAATACTTTAAGATTAAACGTAGATAGAAATGGTCAAAGGGTAGGTCCTAATATACCACTTGATAGAGCTACATTTTTAGTAGATGAGTTTATGTATAAATATAATGACCAAGATCAAATAGTAGGTCTTAACGATTTATTTCTTGACGCACTTTTTCAAAGAATACAACAAGATGAATTAGTAAGGAATTATTAATGAGTTTATATCAAAAAAAATTATTATCTAATAATAATGAAGACGAAAAAAAGAAAGAAGAAGAGAAATCTTTTTTTCAACAAGGAATTGAATTTGGTCAAAGCATACCAAGAGTAGTTGCAGAAGAAATTGCAGGTGGTGCAGAAACTTTAAAATCTTTTCCTAGAGGTATGGTAAAAGGGGTTAAAGATACAGCAAAATTTGGAGTAGAAGCAGGAGCAGCAGTAAGAGCTTATGCACCTGCTGTTGCAGGAACTGTTGGTACTTTTTTCAGAGATATTGGCGAAGAAGCTATGGTAGGCTTTACAGGTGATAAAGATTACGATACAGATCACAACTACGGTAAAATGTTTACAGTTGCAAATAAAAAACATGAAAGTATTAGAGATGCTATTGCAAAAAAAGAAATACATGAAACAATAGACTCATTCTTTGCTCCTGCTGAAAAATTATTTAAAGCTAGATATAAAACAAGATTAAGTAAACCTACAGAGTTAACTGGTGAATTTTTCACTCCCCTTGTTCCTTTAAAATTTATTAAAGCATTAACATCCGTAAGAAGAGTAGCTTCATTAAGTGAAGAAATAAACAAGTCTTCTGTAAATATACAAAAAGCTTTTGCAACAAAATACAAAGGACAAAATTTAAAAAAAGTTCAAGAAGATGCTTTAAAAGGAAGAGTTGATATATCTGACAGAAAATTAACTGTTAAAACAGGAAGATTTAAAGAGAAAGCAGTAGGAACTGTAGATACTGAATTAAATAGAATTGATAATCTAAGATTACAAAAAGATCGTCTTAGAGTAGATTCAAAATATTGGAGAGATTTATATGGACAAGAAGGTTTTGCAGCCTTTGGTGCAGCTATGGGAGTTATGGGTATTGAAAGATTTTTTCCAGAAAACTCAGCATGGTTAAGTCCTCTTGCAGCTATAGGTGGTGGTGTTTTTATTCCTCCTGTAGCAGGTCTTCCTAAAACTTTTTTGTTTGCTCTTTTTGCAAATATGGCTGAGATGACGGCTAATCAAGCTAATAAATTTGGTAAAAGAGGTACAGAAATGTATTTTAGAGAAGCTTCAGTCAATCTTGCTTTAAGAGCTAATGGTGTTCCTTTAGGAGTTCCATTATTAAAAGATATACCTATTATTAATAAACCTGTTAACGCTTTATTTCCATCATCTTTAAATGAAAAAGGTTTAACAAGAGAACAACTAATAGCAAAGAAAAGACAAATTCTTGGAACAAGTTCTTTAGAGTACAAAGAATATGAAAGAATTATGGAGCATATAAAAAATATGCCTGATAAACAAAAAAGAGATGAACTTCTACAGGGTCTTAAAAGAGCATATGATTTATATGAGAAAGTTAGAATAAATCATGGAGAAGGTCAAGCAGATCTTTTTGTTCCGTTAGTTCATAATGCTCTTCAATTAAATAATTTAAGATCTATACAAGCTGCTCTATTAGGTCAAGCAGATGTAAACTGGACATTTAGTGCAAGTAAAGCTTTTGCAAAAACTATGGTACAGGGAGATCTTGATAACATAATTGAAAAACAAGCTCTTGAATTAACTCAAATTAGAAATAGAATAATGGATTTAAGACAGTCTGCCGAAGGTGTTCCTGAACTAGGTAATTTTATAAAAGAAGTAGAAAATCTATCAAGAAGTGCAGAAGCTGACATTAACTCTATAAAGAGAACACCAAAAGAATCTAGTAAAAATCTACCAACTGCCTTAACAAAATCAAAAAATCCTGATGCTTTTGAGTACAATAAACTATCAGAAGAGATAGAGAATGAAATTGTAGATTTAACAAATCGTCTAGGTTTAACAGATTCAGATATAGTTACAACTAAAGGTGGAAAAAATATAACTAAATCTCAAGAAGTTTCTAAAAACAACGGTATACTTCAAAAAACAATATTAGACAGTTCTACAGCTAAAGCTAGAGATAAAGCAGATAAAGCTTATGAAGAAGCTTACACTAATCCACAAACAAAAGAAGAAATAATTGTTGAATCAGGAACTATAATAGATAAATTAAAAGAACAAGCTGACGCAAGAAAAGGTCAACCAAGTCTTTTAAACATACAACCTAGTGGTAGTAAACTAGAGGAATTTGCAACTGAATTAAAGTTAGCATATTTAAATCGTTTATCAGATAGAGAAATACAACTCTTGGTTAGAAAGTTTTTTGTGGGTGGTGATGATTCTGTATATGAAACTATGTTAAGAAAACATATGGAGATTAATCAAATCACTAACAGAGAATTAGCATTAGAATCATTTAATATTGAATTTCCCGGTCTATCTTCTTTAAAACCTTTAGCCAAAGCAGATGGCAAAAGTATAAAAAACAAAGAAAGAGTAAATAAAAAAATACTTAATTTGTTTATGCCAACAGACGACACACAAGATGAAATTAGAAAATTTTTACAGAAACATAGATTAACAGCACAAAGTGATACTTTAGATACAATTAGAGATAGCTATCAAAAAGGTTCAATATCTTTAAGAGATTTAGTGAGATTAAGAGGACAATTTTTAAAAAAAGCTATGGAGTCAACTGATCCTGCTGCTAGAAGAGATAATGGAGAAATAGTTGATGCTCTTCAAGCATTTTTAGTAGATAATGCAAGTAAAACTAACAATGATGCGTTAAAAAGAGCTAACGCTATTTGGGCAAGTAACACACTACCTTTGAGAAGAAAATTTATATCTGAAACTTTACAAGCAAACAGAAGATTTGCTGCTGAACAAAAGTTACTTCAAAAAGATTTAGATAAAGCAGATGAAGTTCTTTACGAACATTCTGAAGGTCTTTTTATGGATTTACTTGATCCTACAATAATTCAACCATTAGGTAAAAATACTGAAACAAAAGTGGGAAGAACTGGTGTAACAAATACATTTAGATCTATAATTGAAAACTATGCAGTAAATGACAAAGGTAAAATAATGTCTGCAAAACTTGATGAAATAAAAACATCAGTTGATATGGCTTTAGGAAGACATTTAAATATGGAGTATCGTGATGATATTAGTCATTCTTTTACAAACAAGATTGATCTAGATTACATTGATGAACTTGATAATATCCAATTATCTTCAGGTGAAACAATATCTCTTTTAAATCCAAAAACAAAAGCGTTATTACAAAANATACACAGACAAAAAANTGAATTAGAAGTAAATTACAGAAAACAAACCAAAGAATCAATAGATGAAGCTTTAAAAAATTTAAGAGATATCGTGGGTGAAAGACAAAAGGGCGATGGTCTTTCTTTGTTTCAAAATATTTTAGAAGTTTCAAGAGGTGACTCAGAACCAAATGCGTTAGTTACTATGGAAAAAATAGCTGACACAATTATTGCTCAAGGAAGAATACAGGGAAAAGGTTTACGTTTTTATGGTAAAGATCCTGTAGGAACAGCTAAAGATCCTTACATAAAAGCTATTGAAGATCAGTTGGATAAAGAAGATGTTGCAAGATATTCAGGTGTTTTACATGGAGAATCTCAAGCTTTTCAAGTTGATAACATGGCAGCAGAACGTAGAACAATCAAATATCCAAAAAACGTAGTGACAGGTATAGATAAATTACTTTTTGAAATAGAAGATCTAGCTAAAATACAACCAAAAAGAGCAATGGCTATAAGAAATGCTTTAACTGATATATTTATAGGTGCTTATGTAAATAAAGCTTTTAAAACAAATAAATTTTTTACTCAAAAAAATCCAAAATCATCAGCAATGATAGACGGTGAAGTTATAACTCATGCAGATCAATTCACAGTTGATCCAGCTGCAGCAAAACAATCTTATGAATTTTATAGAGTATTTTTTAAAAAATTGCTTGAAGGAACTGGTGAGGACAAAGTTTATACAATAAAAATGTTTGATCATAAAAAAGAAATCTTTGAAGAAAAAAGTATAACTGGTAAAGAACTTTTTCAACATTTAGAAGAACTTGTAAATATTACTCCATACGTAGCAAAAGAAGTAGGTAAAGCACGAAGAACATTAGGTTTTAATTTAATTGGTATGGGTATTGATACAGCACTTTCTTTTGCACATAGTTTTGCTAGACAGATCATTGGTGCAAGATGGATACTTAGTAAGAAACTAATAGAAGATGTTCGTGTTGCTCAAGCAAATACTATGAAAAAATTCTTAACAGATCCTACAAGTATTGAATTACTTCACGATGGTTTAATAAAAGGAGTAAAACATCCTTTACATAAAAAAACAACTCTAGAAAAATTAAATCCTCTTACACCAGTAAATCTTTCTGTTCTTTATGAAAGAATGATTGATGATGAAAAATCTTTTCTGTTACCAGAAGGTTACACAGAACAACGTGAAGGTTTTACAGAGGAAGATATAGAAATTTTAGATCCTTTTGAAAGAAGAAAAAGAGCTGCAGGTCTTAGTGAAATTAATCCAAAAGTTCGAGAACAAATACCACAACTCCAAAGACAGTTAGGGGAACTAGGAATAGGTTAATAATGGCAAGAAAAAGGGATAAACAACCACCTAAAACAAAAAAATACTTTAGATCTACAAAGTCTGGTGCAGGTATGACACGTGCAGGTGTTGCAAAGTATAGAAGAGATAATCCGGGAAGTAAGTTAAAGACTGCTGTTACTGGTAAAGTAAAACCCGGTAGTAAGGCGGCAAAAAGAAGAAAGTCTTATTGTGCAAGAAGTGCAGGACAGATGAAGAAGTTTCCAAAGGCTGCTAAAAACCCAAACAGTAGATTACGACAAGCAAGGAGAAGATGGAAATGCTAAAAGGTGGTCAAAAAAAATTAGATAAAAATAAAGATGGTACAATTAGTGGTGCTGACTTTAAAATGATGAAAAAAGGTGGATCTACGAAAAAAAAGAAATCTACAAAGAAAAAAGGTGCAACACCTAAAAACAAAGCTTTATATGCAAAAGTAAAAGCAGAAGCTAAAAGAAAATTTAAAGTATATCCATCAGCCTATGCAAATGCTTGGCTAGTCAGGACATACAAGAAACGTGGTGGAACTTACGCATAATGGCTAAACCTAAAGGTGGACTAACAAAATGGTTCAAGGAAGATTGGCGAGATGTAAAGACAGGAAAGAAATGTGGTCGTTCTGGCAAAGAAAAGAAGTCAAGACCATATCCTGCCTGTAGACCTAAACGTGTTGCAGGAAAGATTAGTAAAGCAGAAGCTCGTAAAAAGACAGGACCTAAAGCAGTCAAGTGGTCTGTTACAGCTTCAGGTAGACGAAGAAGAAA
>FUFK010040102.1_pt1 | contig 15351 bp, 23 predicted proteins | sample 1021851 | NCBI WGS metagenome assembly FUFK01 (sample SAMEA51879418, study PRJEB19060) | metagenome | reverse complement strand
AGGATCNGGNACNAGTTCGTATGANAANTTTGGATTAAGAGCAGGNCANACNATAAATAANTTAANNGCNNAAAATGGCACNTCTAGTGATACTTATGGTTATTTAGAAAAAGTAACACCTAAAGAATTAACATTTTTAATTACCACTGGAAGCATATCTACTAATGATTATATACGAGTAAATGCACCTTTAAGAGCCGGACATAATATTCAAGTACAATCATTCCCACANAAAATAGGNACTACAGGNAGNAATGTNGCNGGATCAGCNNTNNTTACATCAATAGANTATACNGAAACAGGTAGTAGAGCNTACACNCATATTGANACTATNGCTCATAATAGTCAAGAAACACAAGACATAGTATCACAAGCTAAACCAGATCTTAGTGATTTAGATGAACAAACTGATGATGATTTTGGCGGACTTCCATATGGATTTGAATCTGCACCTCATTTTACTGGTAGATTTAATCCGGGAGATACCGCAGGAAATGACAAAGATAAAGCGATGAGTTATACTAGTGGTAGTCTATATATAAGAGGTCAAGTGTTTTCAATAGCTGCTGATGATAGTGATAATGGATCTGTGGGACTAGGAACAACTTTAAATGTTACAGCTGGAGTTGCTGATGGTGAGCCAAATACTAGAGCAGTGCTTTTTTTTGAACCGGCACGTTCTAAAACAAAATTTATTATTGAACATGAAAACACTTTTGAATCAAGAAATGCAGCAGAAGGAAGAGCGGCTGCTGGTAATTTAAGAGCTCCTGTAGGCATAAATCGAATAAAACTAGGTTATATTTATGGTTCTCCTGAAACAGAAACTGCTATACTACAACCTACAAATGGTTTTACATTTGGTCAGGCTAATGTATCAGAGGTAGGTGGTGATAACACTCAAACTGCTGTAAAAAATACTCCTGCTATAACGCCGAATCAATATGGTCCAGTCATTAATAATAACTGGCATCCAGCTGTAGACGATACTTATGATATGGGTAGAAACGCTGGTGGTGTTACTAGACGGTGGGATGACATACACGCAACAAATGGGACTATTCAAGTATCTGATATTAGAAACAAAGAAGAAATACAACCAATAAACTTAGGTTTAGACTTTGTAAAAGATTTAAATCCTGTTACATATAAATGGAAGAAAAAGAAAAAACACAAACTTGATCAAGTACATTATGGAATAATAGCTCAAGAAACACTTGAAGTTTTAAAAAAATATGGTATAGATTCTACTGAAGATTTTGGAGGCATAACAGGTGATGAAGAAAATAGCTATGGGGCTAGATATACAGAGTTTGTAGCTATTTTAATAAAAGCTATACAAGAACTGTCTGATGAAATAGATAAACTAAAAAATGAAGGCAAAAAATAAAGTAGTTAGACTGCGTAAAAACAACCCCTTCATGTCTATATCTGAAATTGCAAGACAAGTAGGGATAGATGTATCGTATGCACGCAGAGTTTTAATTAAAAATAATCTACCAACAAAGGTCTCTAAACCTAAACCTGTGGTATACTGTAAAGTATGTAGAGAGATAACTACGGACCGTGGCGGAATACACAAAGATAAGTGTAGATTTAAATGGAACAGGGTTAAATTGACATGTTATTTTTGTAGAGTGCCTTTTTACAGAAGTCGTAAAAGAGTTATGCAGGGATATAGATTAAAATTAAAGAATGTTTATTGCACACAAGCGTGTTATCAAGCATACAGAAAGTATAAAAAAAATGGAAATCAATGACGATTTAATATTACAATGGGAACCAAAGATAAATAAGATGTTATCTAACATTTACATTCAAGGATATGATCGAGATGACCTTGCCCAAGAACTTAGATTGATAGTTTTAAAAGCTGCAAAACTATATAAACCAAATAGAAACGCAATATTCCATACTTATTTACACACGGCTATGGTAAATAGACTAAAAACGCTGTGGATGCAAGCTAGTAAAAAACTTCATGGACAAAGTTTAGATGCTACAACAAGTGACTCTGACGGGGAAAATAGTTTTAAATTAAGTGACTTTGTGAAACAGTTAGATGAAAACTTAGATGAGGTAGAATTTATAGATTATTTAGAGTCTTTAGATTTAGATGACGGTGAAAAACAATTCTTAAAAGACAAATTTATGAACAGGACTATGAAGGACATAGAACAAAACCTAAAACAATTAACAAAAGTAAACACTGTCAATGGTGAAGAAAGTGTGGTAAACTACTCCATATACAAAGTAAAAAAATCTTTGAGAAACAAAATTAACGAAGAGAAATAGTATTGGAAAACTTTAATTTTATAGAGTCCGCAGTCATTTTTGGATTGTGTGATGCGGGTAATTATAAACAATTTACTTACAGTCCTAAAGACTTTGCTGAGCATGGTAAAGCATATGAGTTCATACAATCGTATATAGATGATTACAAAGATTTTCCGACAGTAGAAGTATNAAAAGAAAAATTTGACTCTTTAAAACTAGATGCACAATCAGTAAATTTTAATTATGCATTGAATGAATTTAGTAAACAGGTTATGTTTAGGCATATTATATCTGTATTCCAAGACAATAAACCATTATTGACTGATAACCCTAAAAAAGCATTGGGATCTATAATGGATAATTTAAATGATATTGAGATACTACATGATTCAGATGTAAATCAATATGATACAGGAGATTTAGATAGATACGAGGAATGGAAAAAAAGAAGCTCTGTTAGACAAATGGGTGATGGTATGATTGGAATTAGGACACCTTTTCATTTGATCAACTCTACGGGTGTGGGATGGCAGAAGGGTGATTTGATCACTGCATATGCTAGACCTACAGTTGGAAAGACATGGTTATGTTGTAAATTAGCTTCAGATGCAATCCTTAGTGGTTATAAAACTTTATTAGTATCTACTGAAATGCCTGTATCATCGATTTCTTTAAGGATGGATGTGCTATTAGCACACTCTCAAGGCTATGATTTATCGCATACAGCACTTAGAACTGGGCACAGTATTGATGAAGAAACATATAAAAAGTTTTTACAGGAGACTAACTTTAAAAATTTACTAGTATGTGATCACATTAGTGGTGAAGATAGCATATCCTTACCAAGTATAACTAACTTAGTGCGTAAGTATAAGCCTGATGTTTTGATTATTGATGGTGTATATTTAATATCAACACAAGATAGAAACAAAGCGGCATGGGAGCAATCACANTCACTATTTTATGGTCTAAAGACAATGGCATTATCAACTANTACCACTGTNATAGCATCAACTCAAGCAACGAGNGATGCNGCTAATATGTATACACAACCTACAGCTAGTCAAGTTGCGTTTGGAGATGCTCTAATCAGGGCATCAGATGTGGCGATATCTATGTGTATGGTTGAAGAAGAACCTAAATTAAGAGAAATAGCATTCCAAAAATATCGGGATGGGGACTTAGGTGGTAGGGATACGCAATTTGTATGGGATGTTGACAAAGGTAGAATAGAGGAGGACAATGAGTCGTTTATCTAATAAATTTAAATGTGGTAAGTGNTCTGCAAATGGCACTTTAAAAGTAGGGATTACTATTATTGATCCTAATTCACTATTGTTAAAACCAGTTTTAGGATTAGTAAAAAATGATCCATACTGTTTTCAGTGTGGCATGACGTTCCCTGAAGGGTTTTGGNGAGAAAAAGATGGTTTTATATACAGAATACAAAAGAAGTAACATGGATTGGGCAACAGCATTAACGGACATTGGATTATCTATCCCTGTAGGAGATAGTCAAATATCTATATTATGCCCTTTTCATCAAGATACTACAGAATCATGCTCTATAAATATAGAAAAAGGTGTTTGGATATGTTTTGCAGGATGTGGGCAGGGACATCTTAAGGGGTTTATAGCAGATTATAAAGGCTGGTCTTATCAACAAGTGCGTGATTTCTTAGACAACTACAAAGGGAACTATAAAGATGACCTATTTGATTTTACTATAGTTGAAGAAGATAAACAATTACCTGAAGTAGAAATACCTTACACATTAGGAGCTGTGCCACCATGGATATTTACTAGAGACTTTACTAAAAAAAGCATGAGAAAGTGGCAGTGTGGTGTAACAAGTAGGAATGGTCTTGTGCTACCAATGTTTGATAAAGATGAGAGAACTGTGGGATGGGCGATTAGACAAGAAAAGGCTATCCCTAAATATTTATATTCTAGAGGACTACAGAAATCAAAGATATTATACGGGCAGCACTTAATTACTCCATCAGATACACTGTGTGTTACTGAGGGTCCTTTGGATACAATATGGTTAGACCAGTTAGGATTTAAATCTGTGGCTATATTGGGTGCGATTATGTCAAGGAAACAGCAAGAATTGTTATTGACACTACCTGTAAAAGAGATTATACTATGTTTAGATAATGATAAAGCGGGGACGATTGGCAGAGATAAAGCATTAGATATGTTACGTGGTAAAATAACATTATCATACATCAAAATTCCTAGTGAATANAAAGATGTGCAGGATATCAGATCTTATGATATACTAAAAAATGTAATAAACAATAGACGATACTGGTAAGGAGGATACATGTCTGGAATCAGTATGATACAAAACAATATAAACAGTAGGACTACACGAACTTTAAACACTGAAAGTAGTGGTAAAGAAATTTGGTTGAAGGACGGAGATCAAGTATTTATGAAGTCTATCGCATCAGGCGATGAAGGCGATATATTTTTAGACGAGTTTTTCGTATACGAGTTTCAAAGCGGTGTGGATAAAAGCTGGAGAAGCGTATTAGTAGTTAACGGAGAACCTGTTGATGAAGTACCAAGTGAAGCTATGTATTGGGAAGATAACGGTAAAAGAAAACTCCCTAGACACAAATTTGCACTATGGGTGTACGTTACTGAGATCTTACACGCAGAAAAACGTGAAGACTCTTGGGAAGAAATTACTAGCCCTACAGGTAATACACTTTATAAAGAAGTTGTTAATGACTTTAAAGTAATGACATTATCTTTTGGTGCTAATAATATAAACTGGAATCAATTAGTAGACATATATGGGGACAATGGTGCTCTTAATAAGTCTGTAATTAGAGTAAAAAGAAGAGGTGCTAGTTTAGATACTACTTATACTATCACATCTACTAATGGTAGCATTGAACTACCAGAAGATAAACAAGCAGAGGTGGCTAACCTCACACCGATCAAAGAGTATGTAGCTCAAAGATACGGTAAATTTGAAGCATCTGACACATCCGTACCTGCTAATGCAGTTACAGTGGATGATGAAGATGACGATATGCCCTTTTAATGGGGACCTCCATAACTATGCAGCCCTCAGTTGATGTCCTACTGGGGGTTGCGACTAATCCAATGATAGTAACATCCGACACATTCCAGAAAACTATAGATTTATTTAATAAGTCAACTAGCACAGAGTGGATTATTGACGTTGAGACTAATGGATTAAATCCTTATGATATGCATCAACTGTGTGGTATAGGGATTTCTACTACAAATAATAGTGATGACATATATTACTTTCCATTTAGACATCAATCAGATGAACCTAATTTATCTCAACTCGATTTATATAAACTCGTAGAGTGTATAAACGCTAAATGTAAGACCTTAGTAGGGTACAATGTAAAGTTTGATGCGAAGTTTTTAGAGAATGAGGGTTTTGCCATAGATACCATGGACCTAGTTGATGTACTGGTGATGGTTAGAATGACTGAACCCACTACTATAAATCAGCTTAGTTTAACTGATACTATAATTAGAAGTTATGGTGATGAAGCAGGACAATATGATTTAGATACTAAACAAGTATTACGCAAAAATAAGTGGACTAAAGACTTTTCATTAGCTCCCCCGTCTGTATTAGGACCATATTGCATCAAAGATGTAGAGTGGACACGGAAAGTTTACTTTGATAGGTTAGCAAAACTAGAAGAAACTAAACAATCTGACTTGTTTAAGTTTCAATGTGATCTAACTAAAGCATTGTACACGATGGAAAAACGCGGAGTGCCTATAAATAATGCTTATGCTAAGGTGGCATATGACAAGATGGTTACCAGAATTGATGCTCTTAAACAGCAAATATATGAATTAGCAGGGGAAGAGTTCAATATAAGTAGTCCAAAACAGATAGGTACGATATTTAATGGCATGGGGGTACACTCTCCTGCTAAAACAAGTAAGGGTGCAGAGGCGTGGAATGAAGCAGTGTTAGTACAGCTTAACAATCCACTCGCAGGTTTAATTAGACAGTATAGAACACTCGATAAGTATAGAGCCACTTACATAGAGCCTTATATAGACATGCCTGTACTACATACTAACTTCTGCAATTGGGGCACAGTGACTGGTAGATTATCATCACGGAACCCTAATCTACAGAATATACCTAGAGATGTGGTATATGTAGAGGATAGAGAGCTAACTGACAGTGATAAAGTTGATATAAAGGATAGAGTTGCCGCGTTGATCTCAAGTAAAGGTGGTAATTCCCAGACTCAATTGACTGATGACGTGCTTAANACGTGGAGTTTCTTAGGTGGGGACAAATTTAATCAAAATGATCCTCGCCAAGTTGCTATTAGACATTTATTTGTACCTAGACCGGGCTATAAGATGGTTGCATACGATTATTCGCAGATGGAAGTGCGTGTATTTATGTATTATGTCAATAATGACGAGATGAACGAGCTTATGAAGCAAGAAAACGTAGATTTTCACGGCGAAGCAGCTAAAATTGCGTTTAATATTGAAGAATCTGATCCTCAGTTCAAGTTTTTTAGACAATTAGCTAAGTCAATTACGTTTGGAGTGATATATGGTATAGGTAGAGACAAATTATCTATGCAATTAAACACAACNCCTGTTGAGGCNGCTAATTATAAGACAACATACNTTAATAACATGAAGGGATCTAAAAGATTCTTTGATGCAGTGGTTAGAACGATTAAAACTAGAGGAACAGTACGCAGTAGATATGGTAGAATATATAAAGTACCCGGTGATTTTGCATACAGNGGNGTTAATTACTTAATNCAAGGCACTAGTGCTGATATAATGAGTGANAGAATGGTNGAGGTGCANANATANTTGCAGGATAAGAAGAGNAATCTANTACTACAAGTACACGATGAGATTATATGCGAGATACATGAAGATGAATTTGATGATGTNGCACCTAAAGTTAAAGATTTAATGATAGAAAACACACTTAATATACCTTTAGAAGTAGATATGGAGATCTGTGACCCNTCNTGGGCNATAAAAAAAGATGTAGCAGATAAAGATAAATTTAAACTAGAAGAACATATAGATTGGGATTAATGAAAGTAACAGCAAGGAAAAACGAAACATTTGAAAAACTATTAAGACGTTTTAAAAAGAATTTACAAAAAGATAACACTCTTAATACTTATAGAGAAAAACAACAGTTTATCCCTAAAAGTGTAAAGAGACAACAACAAAAAGCAAATAAGTTAAGAAAGAGCAGGGAGCAAGATGTCTAGTAAAGATATATTCCATTGTGAAGAAAATGATGATGAAGTTATATATTATGACGGACTCAAAGAAGCATTTATAGGTTTAGGACATCAACAGTTTAAAGGACCTTACGCTGTATACGATAGGGAGAAAGCAATAGAAATAATTGCTAGAGATATTTATAACGAAAAGAAAAAAGATTACAATTTTGATGATATGGATGCAGAGACGCGATTAAATGTTGTACAAGCAGTAGGCGATGAGGCTTATGAAGAAGCGATGGAATACTTTGAGTACAACACTGAAGGAGCGTGGATGGGGGATAGGACACCTATATTTGTAATGATGAAACACTTATTAACACCAATAGAACCGATAGAGGAGGACTAAATGTCAGCAGGATGGAAAAACCCAAANGCCCCTTATGATTTTACACAAGCAATGTGGAATGACTTTAATACAAATTATGCTCATTTATCATGGGAAGAATATATGCAGATGACAAAGTGGGGTATAAAAGAGATAGTAGAAAAAACACCAGATAAACCTAAAGAAGAAAATAAAAAGTATAGTTTTACAGAATCATATAATAAATCTGTAAAAGAAACTACTGACCCTGTACACTATCACTTTGACATAGAACCTTTTGATTACATACATGATAATCAGATGGGTTTTGCAGAGGGGAATGTGGTAAAATATATAACAAGGTGGAGATACAAAGAAAATGGTATTGAAGACCTATACAAAGCAAAGCAGTATATAGATATGCTGATCGCAAAGGAGATAACAGATGGCNAAAGTCGGACTTAAATTAGGATTTACATTTAGAGTAGGTCCACTAGATACAAATCAGTATGCAAGAATGGACATGGAGATTCATGACATCGATACTGAACTACCGATAGAAGAACAATTAGAGGAAGCTGGATTAACTTTAGATAAAGCGTACAAAGCAGTACACGATAAAGTAGATGGTGAAATTAGGAACATCCTAAAGAAGGGTAAAAAGAAGGATGGAGAGTGAGCACGTTAGAGCTATTGTTACAGAACAATTTTTAGCTGAAAGAGAAAACCAAGAAAAAAAATGGGGGGCTCAAATTCATCATACTGATGATTATTGGACAGTTATATTAGCTGAAGAGTTTGGAGAAGTAGCTAGAGAAGTTTACGAGAAGAATACAAAAAACTTATATGATGAACTTATACAGTGTGGTGCTGTATGCATGGCATGGGCTGAAGCTATACAGAAACGAAATATGGAAAGACGTATAGAAAAAGGAGACGATCTTTCATAGTTCCGAGATTTATAATTCTTCCGAGAGTTGTAATTGCAACTATTTAAATGTTTATGGTATAATATAAATATACGATCCAATTTTGGGCGTATTAAACTATTGGAGATTACCTTATGGTAGCTCCAGAAAAGGAGTAACATTATTATGATGTACACCAAAAAAGATAGATACACAATTCGGGTAGCTAACCCTAGTGCAATGAAACGATTCAATGAAGATGGTCGTAAGTATTCTGAAATGGATGCAAGAATAACCTTCAATGATCTTGTTGTAAACTTACCAAATGATCCTAATATTCGAAGTAATGAAATTTTAGGTAAACAATTAAACAAAAAAAAGGGTACTCCAGTCACAGTAAAAAAAACTGCTAGACAAGAAGAAGGCACCCCCGGTTTATTCGCAGTAAAAAATAAAGGGATAACAGTAATTGCAAAAGACATTAAAAAGTTTAATGAAACTACGTATGAAGCACACATTCCAAGTGGTTATGGCATTGCTGATGGGATTAAAACCTATTCAATTATTCAAGAGGTTATTAAAGAAGAAAATAGAATTATAGACGAGTCAGTTAAAATTAATTTTATTATCGGTGACTTTACTGACGATGAAATACTAGAAATTTCAACAGGACTAAATAGTGGTGATGAAGTTGAGCAGTGGTCTATATTTGACCAACAAGGTGTTTTTAATCCAATTAAACAGGCTTTAAAGGGACACGCTGCAGAAAACTGGATACGGTATAATGAAACTGATCCTAAGAAACATGAACACGCAGTATTAGATTCATTCGCTAATGTTAGACATGTAGTATCATTACTTAAATTATTCGATATTACATCACCTCCAAAAACAACTAAACATCAAGAACTTACAGAAGCGTATACAAACATGGCGGGACACGTAGAGGAATTTGCTAGCAAAGCAGAGTTAGGTGACATTTACTCATCGTTAGTCCCTCAAATGTTAGAAATGGAAGAATACATTAGAGTGCGGGGTGGTGAACTGTGGAATGATTTTGTAAAAGAAACTGCTAAACCTAAAGATAAAGAGTTTAAAGCAAACTCTTTTACAAGTAAACCAAAAGACAAGTTTAACAATAAGACATATCCTTTAACGGGACTCCCAGTGGGTTATCAAGGTGTACTGTCTAAAGCATTAACTGTTCCTATGCTTGCTGCATTTAGAGACTTTGTTAAAGTTGAAGATAAAGAAGCTGAATGGACAATCAATATAAATCAATTTATAGAGTTGTTTGAAGGTGCTTCAGATGCTATACTAGATGATATGAGAAGTTATGGGCAGACTTGTGAGTGGAACTCAAATAGCATGGGTAGATCTGAACAATTCTACAAGGCACTTCACAAAACAATTCAACTACATACAAGGAAATAACAAATAATGAAATCAACCTCAAAAGAAATTTTTAACACATTACTTAACGATAAAAAAGTAAAAGCTACTACAGGCGATGACACTAGTTTTGAATATACAAAGATACCTTTTAATATTCCACAACTAGATAAGATCACAAACGGCGGCATACCTAGAAAAAGATTTACCTTATTATTTGGTGGATTTTCATCAGGTAAGTCCTACGTTGCTTCACAACTGTGCAAAACTGTACAAGAAGAAGGTGGAGTAGCTGTGTGGGTTGATTTAGAAAAGTCGTGGGATAGTGACTGGATGACTAAGAGCGGATTAAAAACCAAAGAAATGGTGGTATATAATCCTGACACATCTGAAGAAGCATTTAAAGCAGTAAGGAACTCTTTACAAGCTGGTGCAGACATAGTGGTAATTGATAGTGTAGCTGGTTTAGTACCAGCAGATATCTTTACTCATGAAGATGGTATTGGTCACAGTCCTATCGCATGGCAATCTAGAACTTGGAACCAAATGTTGATGAGACTTATACCTGAGTTAAAACACGGCGGGGCTTTAGTTGCGATTAATCAGACTAGAGGCACTATGGGTAATGTTCAGATGATGGACACTATGCCCGGTGGAGAAGGTCAGAAATACTTTACACATTGCTGTATGCATTTTACAAGAGGTTCTTGGCTAACTAAACCCGGCAAGAGTAACTCAAAGAACATGGCAGATAGGATGGGGTTTGAGATAAACGCTAGACTATTAAAAGATAAGTTTGGCGGAGAAAAGTTTGAACAAGCAATCATACCATTTAAGTTTGATGGTGGTATAGATATGGTAGAAACGTATATTAGAGTTGCATTAGAAGAAGGTATTGTAGAACAAAGCGGTGCTATGTATTATTATAAAGATCAAAATTTTAGGGGTATGAACGCAGTAGTTACATGGTTCAAAGAAAACCCTGATAAATATGAGGAGCTTGTAGATGCCACGAAAGAGTCATACCTTACAGGAGACTCTGATAGCTAGAGTCTTAGATGAAGTAGGATTAAGATACACATGGCAAACACCTGTAGGTAAATATATACCTGACTTCATAATTACTGAAATCAATGTTATAATAGAAGCAGATGGTCCGTTTGGGCACTTTGCAAAAAGAGATGCATTACGAGATGACTATTTAAAAGAAGCAGGATTTGAAATAGTGCATATCAAAGAAAAGACTTATACAGATATAAAGGCAAAAATATGGCAGGCATTGAAGCTATAAATAATTTAAATACGACTAAGAAGGTTAAAAGAACTAAAAATCAAGATAGATGGTTATTAAAATCTATAGATACTGTTCTTGAAAGAAAAAACAGTCCTCCATCAAAAGGTAAGTTTTACCCATCGTTATTTGGTAATCCTTGTGATAAATATCTATATATGGCATACAACGGACTTTTAGACTGGGATACTATAAAACCTAGAATACAAAGAATATTTGATCATGGAGGTACGTTTGAAGGGCGTATGAAAAAGTATCTAGAAAAAGCAGAGTTATATATAGACGATGAAGTTTCTATAAAAAGTGAAGACCCCCCTATATCTGGACGTATAGACTTTATAATTAAACACGACAAGTATAAAGAAGCCTTACTAGAACTTAAAACAATTAAGGATGAAGACTATAAAGAATTAAAAGAAGCCCCAAAACATGAACACATGATACAGTTACAAATATATCTTAACTTAACTGATAGAGATTACGGTGTGGTTATGTATGAAAANAAGAATGANCAAAACNTAAAAGCATTTAAAGTTGACAGNGATAAAAAAGTNTGGGANGATATACTNNANNGATGTAAAAAAATAATGACAATGACNANAGANCCTGAAGATTGTACAGGAATGTGGTATTGTAAATGTAAAAACAGGAGGACATAATGGAAAAACGATGGAGTTATCAAGATGCAATTGCTTTTGCAAAGCAAGAACGTAAAGATCATCCTGTTCCATGGGTAGAAATAAATCAAAATGCTGATGAGACTTTAGATTTTGGTGAGGTTAATAGTGCTAGTAACAAAGAGTTAGAAGCGTATCTTGCAATCTATGGGGGCAATAAAGCTATCCTAGAACAAGTTGTAGCAAGCCATCAAATGAAATTAGGAGCAATGCAAGCACAGTTTGAAGAAGGATACAACGTAGCGTTTGCTCAAGTAATGAAAGATGCTATTGGTAAAAAACCCACAAGAGATGAAGCACGCGGTATTATTATGAATACTAACAAAGGCTTAGCAGAGTTATTTAAAAAAATGACTGAAATGGAAGCTGCAAAAACTTATGAGGAAGGTAGACTAAGATTATATACGCAATGTTGGAATACCGTTTCTAGAATTGTAGCACTAAGGACTAAAGGAATTGACTAAAACTTAGTATAATAATAGTAGGAGGATACTTATATGATGGGAAAACTAAGACCACAAATATTTCTAGCAATTATAGTGTTAGGACTTTTGAGTGCGGTAGGGGTATATTTTGGATATACAGAGATAGCCACAGGATGTACAGGTGGAATTATAGCATTAGGTATGAAAGTATTAGAATCAGAATAAATAAAAGGAGAAATACATGACAAGTAAAGATATAGCAAAAGGAATAGTAAAGAGTTTACCAGTAGTAGGGGCACTTGCAGTTGGTGTAGGAGCAACTATAGCTGTATTTAAAAGAGATACACTAGAAGATAAAGTGTATAATAAGTTGACATCTAGACAAATTATAAAGGAAGACATACCTTTACAATAGAACTATGAAATATTTAGGACTAGATACGTCTAGTAAAGCAATTCANATTGTTGAACTAGATGAAGATGTAAACTTAATAAACATCTATAAAGCTGAATGCAGTACTAAAAAAGCATTTAAAGACAGATTTCCAGAGCTAATGGATAACTTCGCTAGAATTTTAGTGGAAGAGATCAACATAGATACTGTAGATTACGCTGTAATTGAGGAACCCATATTTGCACAGAATAGAAATGTGGTGCGTACTCTATCAGAAGTGGTAGGGGCTGTTTGGGCAACACTATGTTTNAGTGATATTCCGACTAAATTAGTTGACAACGGCACTTGGAAAAAACAAATCTTAGGTAGCGGCAAGTCTACAAAAGATGATATAATGAAATATGCAATAGAAAAGTGGGGAGANANNTTCCCNGAACAAGATTATGCTGATGCNGCGTGNATCGCATTATACTCAGTNAAGGAGAATANAAATGGCAGCACCTANAGGNTATANAAAGACTACNGGTCAAAAANNTAAAACATATTTTTATGANANNCCTGAACCNAANGATAATAAANTAGAAGATAANTTNCCNAAAGGNATGACNGCTGAAGAATTTAAAGCAAANTANGCTAAGGTTGTATGGTGTGANTATTACAAATGTATACACAATNTNCAAACTGAAGGAGCNAAACGAACTATAGCAACTTTATTAGANAACCCTCAATACAAACCTCTTGGTCCAAAAGACGCNATGATAAGAGGTGTATGTAGTAGAGCAGAGATAGGTATTAAATTTAAAGAGATAAGCACGACANGTGGNGTAAAGCANAAAGTNCCAGAGTGTTTTAATGCTGCTGGTAATAAAAACAAGGGTGGTATGGATTTTAGTAAATTGNTACAATCAGANGGAAGCCCNCACGGAGGAAGTATTGAATCAGGAAACGCTGATACTGGATGGTCCAATNCTGCATACATGTAATGCCTAAGAAGTTTCCAAAAGCTGTAAAAGACAGGGCTTTTAAATTATATTTAGCAGATGAGTATTCTGCTAAAGAGATAGCCCAACAAATTTCTGCAGAGCATAGAGTAGTTGTTAATGAACAAACTATATACGCTTGGGTTAGACAAGACGATTGGAAAACTAAAAAAGCAGAAACACAAGCTAAAGCTATGGAAAAAGCACAAGAGACTGAATCAAACAAACTTGCTAGAATGCAAGATGAACACCAAGCATTATATAAAGGAATAAGAGATAAAGCTGGTGTAGAATTAAATTCATTGGTTTTTGAAAGAGCTTTTGATGCGGTGAAAGCNTTAGACATAGGAATACAAGGTGAGAGACAGGTTGCTGAGGGATTGATAAATGTTCAGTTTATTCAAGATGTNGTTGGTATTTTAGTAGAAGAAATAGATGATCCTGAATTAATTAAAAAAATAGCGGCTAAATTAAAAGTCTTAATGGCATCAAAAGATAATGAGTGATGAACTAACAACATATGAAAAAGCATTTGAACTACTTGCAGAGAAACTAGAAAAAAGTAATAAGTATGCTGTAGGTAGTTTTTGGGAGTTTACTAGAGATATATGGTCTCAAGGTTTTGAACACCCNGANTANTTTCANGCNTGGCATGTNGGTAAACTNACNGAAGAAGTNGANAANTGNATNGANGATGGNCTTAATTATTTAGCAATTTTACCTAGAGCACATTTTAAATCTACTATATTAGGGCACGCTTTTAGTATATGGAGAAGTCTTAAGATACAGGGAAATGCAAATATTTTATATTTATCTTATAGTGATACGATGGCTAAATATCACATCTCTGAAATAAATAAAGAAGTCAATCGTAATCCAATATTAAAAGAAATGATGACCAACAAAGCTCCAAAAGCTGACTTTACGTTTAGATATGATACAGGCAATGGTGGTAGTGCAGAAATACTGCATGGTGGATTGTTTTCTTTCAAAAGGGGTATGCACGTTAACGGGGCGTTGATTGCTGATGACATATTGAAAGATCCAGAAAGCCCGTTAGCATTAGGGCAAATGAACAAGATTGAGGATCATTTTTTAACAGAGTCTTTATTCATACCTAATCAGGGAGTGCCTGTTGTAATAGTAGGTACACCAATGATGCCGGGAGATTTACTTACGGTGTTAGAAAAAGATGATAGATTTGTAACAAGAAAACTACCAGCATTAGATCCTGAGCCGGGCAGAAGAGTATTAATGCCAGAGTTATATAGTGAAGAATGGTTATTAGAGCAACAAAAAGCTAAACCTAAATCATTTGCATCAGAGTTTTTATTACAGCCGCACTTTAATACAGAAGCATACTTTGATTCTGAAGATATTGAAAAGTGTGAAGACGCGACTTTAAG
>FUFK010052184.1_pt1 | contig 15353 bp, 14 predicted proteins | sample 1021851 | NCBI WGS metagenome assembly FUFK01 (sample SAMEA51879418, study PRJEB19060) | metagenome | reverse complement strand
TCTTTGCGTTCATTTTCGTGACGGGATTTCTGGTTGCGGGTTTGCTCGTCGAATACTGTCAACGGCACGCGGCCCGGTAGCGCATCAGATGGGCGCTGCTACAACATGGCCGGCACCGACATTACCGCGAGATGCGGCGGCGCTGAACCCTACCTTGCTAAGGCTAACTGCCCTACCATTGCCATTGGCGACGGTGGCAACGAACTGGGGATGGGGAACGTGCTGGACAGCTTGTCGAAGCTCAATATTCAGCCTGCTGTCAGCACCTGTGACGAGTTGGTGGTGGCGGACGTCTCCAACTGGGCCGCCTATGCACTATGCGCNGTNACGCACTGGCTCACTGACTCAAAACANAGCGNTGANCACCGTATTGATGAAGATCTGNCATATCTGGTGGCGCGCGGCGCGATTGATGGCGTGACGGGTGAGGCAACCCCCACCGAGGACGGGTTTCCCGCCGCGGAGGGCGAGCGTCTCATGCAAGCGGTTCACTACACGCTGACATCAGGAGTACAGGCATGACGATCGCCTACCTCAACGGTGACTTCGCGCCCCTGGCCGACGTGCGCATCTCGCCAATGGATCGCGGGTTTTTGTTCGGCGATGGCGTCTACGAGGTCATACCCTGCTACGACGGGAAGATGGTGGCCTTGCAATACCACCTTGAGCGGCTCCATCAGTCACTGGATGGTATCGCGTTAACCCAGCCCCATTCGGACGGGCAATTGATCGGCATCCTCGATGANATCGTNGCACGGAACGGCGCTGGCGATCTGGGAATCTATCTGCAAATCACCCGCGGGGTGGTGGAAAAGCGGCAACACGCTTTTCCTGAACATCCGCTACCGACGGTCTTTGCTTACGCCTTCGACATCAGCCCACCCTCCGACGGTTCACCCGAGACAGCCTCGTGTTTTCGTGCCGTGACCCGGCGAGACCAGCGTTGGGGGCGCTGTCATATCAAATCGACCGCCTTGCTGGGCAACGTGCTGCACATGATGGAAGCCGTTGAAGAGGAGGCCGAGGAAGTACTGTTATTCAACCAACAAGATGAGCTCACCGAAGCGGCGGCCTGCAATGTCTTCGTTGTGCACGGCGACAAGATTCTGACCCCAGAGCTCGACCATCAAAAACTGCCGGGGGTCACCCGACGACAGTGCATTGAACTGCTCGAGGCGCATACAGACTGGTCGGTCGAGGTCCGCCCGGTGAGTCGTGACGAGGTGCTCAGCGCGTCGGAAATCTGGCTGAGCTCCTCTACCAAGGAGCTCGCGCCCGTGGTTTCTTTGGACGGCAAGCCAGTCAATGAAGGTTGCCCGGGGCCACGCTGGTCAGCAGCACAAAAACTGTTTCAGCGACACCGCTTCAGTAGTCCCTGATGTCACGAACAACAACGGTTCACATCGATCTCACCGCCATCGGCGAGAACATTCACACCCTTCGGGGGTCGCTGGCAGCGCAGCGCTTNATGGCCGTGGTGAAAGCCGATGCCTTCGGTCATGGCGCTGTTCGGGTCGCACAACATATTCAGCACAGTGTGGATGCCCTGGCGGTGGCGTTTACTGAAGAGGCCGTGGCGCTCCGCGAGGCGGGGGTTGACGCCCCACTACTGATTCTGGAGGGGCCCCATACTGCCAGCGATCTCGCTCTGGCCGGCAAACTGAACCTTTGGCCGGTCATACACTCCGACGAGCAACTAGATTGGTGCAAAACGCTGGGGGCAGACCTGTCTCAGGCGTGGATCAAAATTGATACCGGCATGCATCGGCTGGGATTTGCAGCCGAGCGGTACGCCGGCATCCGAGACACCCTACTCTCGTATGGCATTGGTGAGATCACGGCCATGTCACACTTGGCATCTGCGGAGGAACCGGACGACGCACTCACACGGGCACAACTCCGAAGCTGGGAAAACACGGTCCGCGACGGGCAGGACACCACCAGCCTGCACAACTCGGCGGCAACGCAGCACGCGCTGCCTGCGCCCAGCGACTGGGTAAGGGTGGGTTATGCGCTGTATGGGGGACAAATCAAAGGACTTTCGAGCCCCGCACCGCTCCGCCCGGCAATGCGATTCTCCAGCTCGGTGATCGCGCTGCGCAGCGTGCCAGCCGGCGAGTCCGTGGGTTATGGGGGTCGCTGGACTGCCCAACGCGACAGCATGATCGCCACACTGCCGGTGGGATACGGTGACGGCTATCCTTGGAGCGCGGCTGACGGAACCCCCGTCGGGATCAATGGCCAGATCGCCGCGCTAGCGGGCCGGGTCTCCATGGACATGGTGACAGTGGATGTAACAGACTGCTCGAACCTGAGCTTGGGCGCACCAGCTGTACTCTGGGGTGATCAGCCATCGATCGATGANGTCGCGGCACACAGCGGCACGATCGGTTACGAACTCATGACCCGCCTGACCCTGAGAGCGACCCGCGTCTATCACACATGAGCGATGCTAACAGTGATGCAACCAGTGCAGACCCGATTTGCAAGAGCCCGGTCCTGCTATGAATGACATCCAAGACAACCCGGAATCACTCCTTGCTGCCATTGATCTGGGCAGCAATTCCTTCCACCTGATAATCGCCAAGTTGGATTTCGGAGAGCTGAGACCCGTTCAGGCGCTGGCCGAGAAAGTGCAGCTGGGCGAGACGTCTAGCACCGCGATGCTGACCCCCGGCGCGATAGAGCGCGGGCTAGCCTGCCTGGAGCGNTTCAAGCAGNTGATCGACAGCACCGCGCCCGCCAAACTGCGTATTGTCGGCACCAACGCACTGCGACGCGCAAAAAATCGGCAGGACTTTATTGAGCCTGCAGAGCAGATCCTCGGTGCACCGATCGATGTCATCTATGGTCGAGAGGAAGCNCGACTCATCTATCTAGGCGTCGCCCACACGCTCTCCGACGACGAGGACACGCGACTGGTAGTGGATATCGGTGGTGGCAGCACAGAATTCATTCTCGGAGAACGATTCGAGCCTTCGGGCCTGGAGAGCCTGCAAATGGGCTGCGTCTCCTACGGTGAGGCGTTCTTTCCCGACGGCAAGATCACCAAGGAGCGTTTCGATGCGGCCTATCATCGGGCGCGCATCGAGGTGTCGCACATTCGCCGCAACTACCACAGCGGATCGTGGCAAGAGGCCGTCGGGTCATCGGGCACGCTGCGCGCGATTGAGACGCTGATCATGACCGCGGGGCACCGCGAGGAAGGCATTGATCGGGCAGCGCTGGGCGAGCTGAAAAAACAGCTGCTCGCTTTCGCTCACGTCGATGACATCAACCTCGAGGGACTCAGCGAGTCTCGCAAGAGTGTCGTCACCGCGGGTCTCGCGATCACGATGGGCATCTTTGACGGATTACAGATTCCCCTAATGCGCACCTCAACCGGGGCGCTCAGGGAGGGCGTGATCTACGACCTGATTGGTCGATTCAGCCACGAGGATGTCCGCACGCGGACCATTTCGGCCATGCAGCAACGCTACTCGGTCGATCAGACTATTGCCGATCTGGTGACGCANCGGGTCGNGTTGCTCGCNGAAGCCACGCGCGAAATCTGGCAGCTGGAACCCAGCGATATTGCACTGCTTGAATGGGCCGGGGCGCTGCACGAGATCGGTGTAGCGGTATCACAGAAAAATTACTCTCAGCACTCCGCGTATCTGGTACTCAACACCGACCTCCCGGGATTCGCCGAACAGGATCAGGCCGTCATGGCAGCCCTGATCGCGGGCCTTAAGGGTAAAGTCCGCTCCGAGCTGCTAGACCCGATCTCAAAACGGAAACGCCAAACGGTGGCCAGAATGATGGTGTTACTCCGCCTCGCGGTGATTCTGAAGCACGTCGAGGCCCTGGAAGCCTTGCCCGACTTGAGCGTTTCAGCGGCAGAAGAAACCTTAACCTTGACCTTTCCGGAGCAATGGGGAACTGATCATCCCCTGACCATCTGGGAGATTGAGCAGAGCACCCCAGCCATGGAGCGACTGGGGGTATCGGTGGTGCTAAACGCCAGCTAAATGCCGTCAGGCTTAGAGGTCGTAACCGCGCTCGTCGTGGAGAACAATATCGAGACCTGCGGTTTCATCGTCCNGATCCACCCGCACGGTGACGATGGCATCCACAACGCGCAGCAAAATCCAGCTCACAATTGCGGTATACACAAAGGTGGCAGCGATGCCGGTCAACTGAATCCCCAGCTGCCCCCCTATTGTGCTGACGCCGTCAGAGAAACCATTGCCGCTAAAGATCCCCAAGGCGGGCGAGCAGAAAATACCGGCCATGAAGAGCCCAAGCATACCGCCGACCCCGTGCACCGGGAAAACATCGAGGCTGTCGTCGATATTCAGCCGGTTCTTGAGAGTAATCGTTGCAAAGTAGCAGATCACACCAGCAGAGAGACCAATCACGACAGCACCCGCTGGCCCCACTGAACCCGATGCCGGCGTGATGGTTCCGAGCCCGGCCACCATGCCGGTCACAATACCNAGCACAGAAGGCTTNCCGTGCCGAAGCCATTCCATGGTCATCCACGCCAAGGAGCCACACGCCGCGGAGAGATGGGTTACCAGCATCGCCATAGCGGCACTGCTGTCTGCGGCCACCGCCGAACCGGCATTAAAACCAAACCATCCCACCCACAGCATGCCCGCGCCTGTCACTGTCATGGTCAGATTGTGAGGCGGCATCGCTGTTGTGCCAAAACCCCGCCTACCCCCCATTGAGGTGGCCGCGATCAAGGCAGCGACGCCAGCCGTAATATGGACAACCGAACCTCCAGCGAAATCCTGAAGCCCCATGTTACCCAGCCAGCCTCCGCCCCAAACCCAGTGACAGATGGGCGCGTATNCCAGAACCAACCAGAGAGAACAGAAAATCAGCATCGCCGAGAAACGCATCCGCTCAGCAAAACCACCGACGATCAAGGCCGGGGTAATCACGGCGAAGGTCAGCTGAAACATCACAAACAGCGTCTCGGGGATGGTGCCACTCATGCTGTCCATCGTCACTTTCGCGAGAAACAGATTCCCCAGATCGCCGATCCATGGGCCCTGTTCGACCCCCGATGAGCCAAACGCAAGCGTGTAACCCATGACAAACCACAGCACCGACATCAGTGCCGTGAGCGCAAAACATTGCATGAGCACCGACAATACGTTTTTGACCCTCACCAAACCCGCATAGAACAGGGACAGTCCCGGGATCGTCATGAACAGGACCAGCGCGGTCGAAGTCAGCATCCAGGCCGTATCAGCACCCGAAAAATCGTCCGCTAGCGCAGGNGTGCTGATCAGGAAAGGCAGGGTCAGAGCAATAAACATTCGGCTGGCGTGTCCAGACATCGGTCTTTTTCCTTAAGGGATAGCTAGAGGTCGAAGGCGGTGAGTGTGCCACACGTCGATGCGCAAGCCCACCGGCCGGCGCGCCGGACTCATTGAGAATCTCCTCACGCAGGATTATTCTCCGCCCTCTCCCGCAAATGATGCCCCGCCACATGCACAAACTCCTCTGCCTGATCATCGCGCTGAGCGCCGCTCTCGCGGCAACTGCTGAAACCGCCGTAAAGAGCCGGAACCTGATCTTGATCATCGGAGACGGCTTCGACGATCAACATGTCACCATGGGACGCAATTACCTTGTTGGCATGAGCGGCAAACTCATCCTCGATACGATGCCCTATCGGGCATCAGTGCAGGTGGAGACGGTTTCCGAGCAAGGGCAGCCTCTATACGTCGCCGATTCCGCCAATACAGCGACCTCGCTGGCGACCGGCGGGGTCACACAGATCGGCCGNATCGCAACCGACATTGAAGACAACGACCTGAACACCATCGCAGAACGGGCACTCGACAGCGGCTTNCGGGTCGGGCTGGTCACCACATCATCACTGACCGACGCGACACCCGCGTCGTTCCTTGCGCATGTCTCGGCGAGAAGCTGCGAAGGCCCCGAGGAAGTGCTGGGCAGCACCTATTACGGCATACCGCAGCCGGCCTGCCTCGATGATGCGCGAGATAACGGTGGGCCCGGATCCATTATCGAACAGTTGGTNAATAGNGGCGCGCAGGTGCTGCTTGGCGGGGGCACCAAGTTCCTCGAACAGACTACCATCGATGGCGAGACCGTGGCCGCNATGGCGACTGGGCGGGGGTATCGCATTCTCGATCGCGACACTGATTTGAGCGCGGTAACCCATGAAAAATCGCTGTTGGGCACCTTTGACGAGGAGACACTGGAAGTCAGATGGCAAGGCACCAATAAGCGGGTTGCCGAAGAGACCGAGACGAGCTGGCTACATCATCTATCGGATTACCTCGGCGACACTGAGGAACCCGAACCGATGTCTTGCGAGCCCAACCCCGACTATGAGGGAACGCCCTCTCTGGCGAGCATGACGGACCTGGCACTGCGACATCTGTCCCGGGACAACGATCGTGGCTTCTTTTTGATGATCGAGTCGGCCTCGATCGACAAAGAATCCCACAAGCGTAATCCCTGCGGTTCAATTGGCGAGATTGAGCAACTTGAAGAGTCTCTCGCGCTGGCGCTCTCATTCGCAGCACAGCATCCGGATACCGCGATCCTCGTCACAGCGGACCATGCTCAGGCCGCGCAGATCCTGCCCGAGCCCAGTCTTTATTCGAATTATCCGATCCCTATCTATTCGCCGGGGCTTACGGCACGCATTGCGACCCCCGAGGGCAGCATGATGCGCATCAACTACGCGACCAACAATGGTTTCAGTGAGGAGCACACCGGTGCCAACGTACCGCTGTTTGCCAACGACGTCGCCGGCCCATGGCTGAGCCCATTCCTCAGGCAGCGTGAGGTGCACGATGCCATGAGTGCGTTTCTATTCGGCACTCGAGAAATCAACAGTGAGTGACCGCAGCGCAGCGACTGAATCAGTCGAGTTAGTGGGATAACCGTCGCACGCACTGCGTTTCGATTGCGGACCTCTCGGGCCTCACCACAGCCTCGGCTTTACAGATTNACCCAGGTATTCAGCGCCCGCAGCCTGAACGACACCCCGTTCACCCGCAAAATGACGCTGTCTACCAAGATATCTTCCACCGTGATCGCACCCGCCCGTTGACCTGGTCTCAAACGCTGGCCGTTGAGCTCGACCGACGGCGCAGCACCCTCGGCATAAACGTGNTCGCTGTAGACGATCGTCGGGATCTCNTCTTTCTGCTGCTGCGACAGNTTTTCTAANAGCACTGTTGGGTGAGGAACTAGATTCGGCTCNCCCACCTCNCGCGCGGCGCGCTCGATCGCCGCGACCAAATCGATCGGCGGTGCGATCGAAGGCGCGTCAGAGGGCGCACTCGACGAAGCAGCAGCGGATACCTCTTCAGACCGTGCGGGCTCATCCGGCTTTTCCGCGGCCGGGTTCGGCGCACCATATTGATCGGTTCCAATCCCCTCGCCTTCAGAGAGGGAGGCTGCATCCGACCACATTTGCTGGTGGAGCGCCGCAATGCGCTNACTGTCTGCCTCAGCCGCATCGGCGGTGCCGTTATCTTGCGTCGGCGCTGCTCCTGATGCGCCTGTTGTCGATGCCGGCGGAGCGGAAGCTGATAACTCAGTGCGCGGCGGTTTGAGCGAGGCGCCGCCATCACCCGATGACATCGAACGGGATACTGATGATGCAATCGGCTCTGTCTTCACGGGATCCGTTGAGTCGCCTCGCATCATCCAACCGGCGGCAATGCCCAGCCCGGCAAAGACTACAAAGCCGATTCCCAGATATTTCTTCTCCATTTCGCCACTGTGATGCTCGGGCAGGGAAGGATGCGCACTGGTAGCAGCACTTCCATTCTCTGATCGCCGCAATGCGTCGAGGATCATAGACATGCGAGCACCTCCTCGACTGACTGATCCCTCTCAGCGGTCATGGCTAACGTGGGGCTGACACCCAGCGCGTCATTCAGCGCCTGCAGTGTCTGGACCCCAATCACCCCGTCTACATATAGCCCCACAGATTGCTGAAACTGTCTCACCCGCTCGGTCAGCGCGGGGGTGAACACATCAAGTGGCGGTGGGGGCAACCCATCCAGACGAGAGAAATCCGCCACAATCTGCGTCACNACGGACCCTTGATCGCCCTCCACCAGAGGTCCGACCCAACCCGGAGGGCTTTTCCAGAGGTATCTGAATCCGCCTCGCCAATACATTGCGAGTGACGCCAATGGCATCTCGCAGACACTCCGACCCGCGCTCAAGCGCGCCACGGCGTCGCTCATGCTGAGCAGCAACACGTTGCCGGCAAATCCATCAGGCTGTCTGATATCGAGCACTGCGGGCCGGTTATTAGCAAGCACGGCGTTCCAGGTATCAGCGTCGCTCCGCGCACACTGCAGGCCAGCATTCGGCGCCTGCTCGCAGAGATCTCGGACCAGAGTTTGCCCGGACCACAACGACCACAGCGCCAGATCGGCCTCTGCCTTATTAAGGATCCATGAGTCACCCCTGAAGATCGGCGCCATTGATGTCGCAGCAGGCTTTGGGCTCTCAGTCGGCACCTGCTGGCCAGTCGAATCCATCGCCGGAGGGTGCACAGCACTATCTACCACCGGGCGCTCGGTCTGCCCGACCCACAAGAAAAATGCCGCCACCACAGCAGCGACCAGCAGCCCAAACACTGCGCCCCGAACTGTCGCCCGGCTCACCCATGGCGCAGCACTTGCCACGGCCGGAGCGCCCTGCGCGCCAAATGTCTCCTTGGCCGCCTCTGCGATAAGATTCGGCGACACGGTGGCCTGATCCCGGCCATAGGCGCCCATCATTGCCCGGTCACACAACAGATTAATGACCCTCGGCACACCTCCACTCAACCTGAAGATCTGACGGAGCGCCGCACCATTGAAGATTTCCCGATCGGCACTGAGACCCGCTACCTGTAGACGATGGCGGACATAAGTACGCGTCTCCTGCTCGTCGAGAGGCGTCAAATCAAAGCGCGCCGTGATGCGCTGATTGAGCTGCCTGAGCTCTGGCCGCGCCAGCATACTGGTCAGCTCGGGCTGACCGGTGAGGATGATTTGCAGCAGCTTCTTCTCGTCGGTCTCGAGGTTGGTGAGCAGACGGATTTGCTCCAACACCTCAAAGCCCAGGTGCTGCGCCTCGTCAATCATCAATACCGTGCGGCGATCAGACTGATGATTGCGCAGCAAGAATTGGTGTAACGCATCAGTCAGCACCTTGAGACTGTTTGTGCCAATGGGATAGTCAATTTGAAATTCGTCACAGACAGTTGCCAGTAGCTCGACAGCGCTGAGTGCGGGATTCAGCACGATTGCGATGTCGGTATTGGGCGGTAATTGCTCAAGCAGGCATCGGTTGAGCGTGGTCTTACCAGTGCCCACCTCGCCTGTCAGCAGGATGAATCCACCGCCACTGCCTACGCCGTACAACAAATGCGCAAGCGCGTCTCGATGGCGCACACTCATGAATAAATAGCGGGGATTCACCGCAATCGAAAAGGGAGCCTCAGCGAGTCCGAAATACTGTTGATACATGTTGCTCGGTTTGCTTCATTCCGCGTAAGTTGCGTGACGAGTTATTGGCACATAACATGCCAATTCCTTTTCGGTGCGCCTTCCATTATGCGCGCTGGTCAGCAGACTGCACAGCGTATTGATTAAATGAATAGCGAGACACAGTGACAGGCACTTGTCTCACCTAAACCTGAGCGCTAGCGTCGCGCTCCGTTGTTATTGATTACTCAGGAGACACCGTTCATGGCCTTGCCATCCGCATTACAGAACCGATTACGACTCCCCGTTGTAGGAGCTCCCCTCTTCATCATTTCGAANCCTGATCTGGTGATCGCCCAATGCAAAGCAGGAGTAGTAGGGTCGTTCCCCGCGCTCAATGCGCGCCCGGAGCCGGTTCTCGAAGAGTGGCTGGAGCGGATCATCTCCGAACTGGCGGCCTATGACGAAGCCAATCCGGATGCACCGTCGGCACCCTTTGCCGTGAACCAGATCGTGCATGGCTCCAACGCGCGCCTGAAGCACGACATGGACATGTGCGTGAAGTACAAGGTGCCAATTGTCATCACCTCTTTGGGCGCCAAGGAATGGGTCAATGAGATGGTGCACAGCTATGGCGGCATCGTNTTGCATGATGTGATCAACAATCGTTTCGCCAAAAAAGCCATCGAGAAAGGCGCCGATGGGCTGATTGCCGTTGCAGCGGGCGCAGGCGGCCATGCAGGCACGACCTCGCCCATGGCGTTGATTCAGGAAATTCGAGAGTGGTTCGACGGCCCACTGCTGCTGTCTGGCTCTATCGCGACCGGCGACGCAGTGCTGGCCGCCCAGGCGATGGGCGCAGACCTTGCCTATATCGGTTCTGCCTTCATCGCCACAGAAGAAGCGGACGCAGAGCAGGCCTACAAACAGGCCATCGTGGATTATGGCGCTGACGACATTGTATATAGCAGCCTGTTCACGGGTGTTCACGGCAATTATCTCAAGCCATCAATCGAANCAGCCGGACTCGACCCCAACAACCTGCCCGAGAGCGATCCCAGCAAGATGGATTTTGGCTCTGGAGGCAACACCGATGCCAAAGCCTGGAAGAATATATGGGGATGCGGCCAGGGGATCGGCGCGGTCAAGGAACTCGGCACCGCAGATGATTACGTCACAAAGCTGACCGACCAGTATCAACAGGCCAAACAACGGATCAATGCGCTNTGAGTGACCTCAACAAAATACCNCGCAGCGCCGATGACGATTACAGCCCGGAGATCGTTGAGCAACGCCAGCAGTTTATCGAGCAGCAAACCGGCGCGGAACTCAATCACACCAAGCAGTTCTCGTTCGATCCCCATGAGATGGAGAGCAACATCGAGAACTTCTGGGGCGTTGCCCAGATCCCGGTCGGCGTCGCGGGTCCGCTTCTCGTAAATGGAGAACATGCTCAGGGCGAGTTTTATATCCCTATGGCGACGGTTGAAGGCACGATGCTGGCTTCCTACAACCGGGGTATGAAGGTGATTCGGGAGTGCGGGGGCGTCCTGACCACGGTCTCCGAGGAATCGATGCAGCGCTCGCCGGTGTTCATCTTCCGCAACGCCCGGCAGGCGAGAGACTTTCAGCTGTGGATCAAAGACAACTTTGAAGCNATCAAGGCCAAAGCCGAGACCTCTACCTCGGTGGGCAAACTACATGACATCGAGAGTTACCATGCACACAGCATGGTGTTCACGCGCTTCGATTATTCGACTGGCGATGCCGCCGGCCAGAATATGGTGTCTCGGGCGACCTTTATCGCCTGTGAATGGATCAATGAGCAGCGCCCGGAGATGCTGCATTACATGCTCTCGGGCAACTTCGATACGGAGAAAAAGACCTCTTCGGTGAATCTGCTCAAAACCCGTGGCAAACGCGTCACCGCAGAAATCACTGTGCCCCGCGAGATCTTGATGAAGCACCTGCGCGTTGCCCCTGAGCAAATTGCTTACGGCCAGCAGATCTCCACGCTCTCCGCGATCCTGACCAACTCATCTAACAACGCCAACCATCCTGCCAATGCGCTGGCCGCCTTGTACTTGGCTACTGGACAGGATGTNGCCAATATCGGCGAGTCGAATCAGTGCACGACATACCAGCGCGCGACCAGCAAGGGAGATTTCTACTTCTCCATCACGCTACCCGCCGTGATCATGGCGACCTATGGCGGCGGTACCGCCCTGCCCACCCAGCGCGAGTGCCTACGGATGCTGGGCTGCGAGGGCAAGGGCAAAGCCCTGAAGCTGTGCGAAATCGCGGCGGCGTTGGTTGTCGCCGGCGAACTGTCGCTTTCCGGCGCGGCGCGAGTCGACAAGAAGACCCGCACCAATGAGTGGGTGGATGCCCATGAGCGACTGGGTCGCAACCGCTGAAGCAATGCTCATGAAACTGACGAGGCGCTTTCAGTTCCTCTTGCGCAGTATCTGTCTGGCAGGGCTCGTCTGCTCCGCCTTGGTGGCACCCATCGCAAAGGCAGAGCGCGGCTCNCACATCATGCTTGATGAGCCACTGCCCCAGCCCGCCTGGGANCTCCCGCTGATTGCGAATGGTGAGGGCACCGTNACGGATTCGACGTATCTTGGCCGGGTGACCTATGTGGACTTCTGGGCCAGCTGGTGCGGGCCGTGCAGACTGTCGTTACCGGCCTTGAACCGACTGAGCAAAGAATTCGACGCTGCGGATTTTGGTGTGGTGGCGATNAGTGTCGACTACGTCGACGAGGATGCGCTCGACTTCCTGAAGCGTTATCCCGTCGATTACCCGGTTGCCATTGATAAAACGGGTAATTCGGGACGTGACTTTGCAGTGGCGGGGATGCCGTCTGGCTACCTGATTGGACGTGACGGCCTGATCAGAGAANTCCATGTCGGTTTTCGTAAGGGTGATGAAGCGCTCTTAAGAGAGCAAATTCAAGCGCTTATCGCTGACTCCTGAGTCCCCGTCCCGTTANTGTTCACCTCCCGCTANTACTATTGTACATCCGCAGCACATGGCGATCCGTAANATCGCCATGCGAGAGCCTGACATCCTTTACTACGACGGTAGCTGCCCCTTGTGTATGCGGGAGATGTCCCACCTGTCGAAACTCAAGTCTGACCAGCTGGTTTTGCAGGATATTCATGCGCTGCCACCCGGCACTGAAGGGCCGGATAAAGCAACGCTGCTGCAAAACCTGCACCTGAAGCGCGGGTCTGAGTGGGTGATCGGTCTCGACGCCAACGTGGCGGCGTGGCAGCACACCCGAATCGGCTTTTTCTGGCGCTGGCTGTCATGGCCCCTGGTAAGGCCACTCGCGGGCTGGTGTTACCGCCAGTGGGCCACACGCCGCTACGCAAAGCGATACCCGCTAGAACCCAAGTCGAGCGCCTCAGATTGACGATGGCGCTCCTCACTGCGCCTGACATTGCCGCTATAGCGCCGCAAGCACGAGCGCTACTGATCAACAGCCTGCCCGGGTACAAATCGGCGATGCTCGTGGCCACTTGCGACGCGATGGGCCAAACGAACCTCGCCATTGTGAGCTCTCATTTTCATCTAGGCTCAAGCCCACCCCTACTGGCCATGATTCTGCGCCCCAGCACGGGCGAGAGCGAGCGGCACACCCTGCACAACCTGTTGGAAACCCGGTGCTGGTCGCTGAACGGATTTTCCCTAGATCACGCCGCGCAGGCACACCAGACCTCGGCCCCCTACCCCAAGGATCAATCGGAGTTTGATGCCTGTGACTTCGAGGCGGAGTGGTTGGATGAATTCGGCGCGCCTTTTATTAAAGGCTCACCGCTGAAAATCGGATGCCTGTTGCGGGAACATCACCCGCTCGAAATCAACGGTACGCATATGATCATTGGCGAAGTGCAGCATCTGCAGTACCCAGTGACGGCCCAACGGGGTGATGGNGGTCTCTCTCTGAGCGACATGGGTCTGGTCGCGGTGGCCGGACTCGATACCTACACGCAACCGAATGCCGGAGTGCGATTCGCTCCGGCCGATACAACCTCCCCGCCACGGCAATTGTGAATCTCGTTTTCACTATGGAGATCCGTTAGGCTCAGCACACTCGGGGAATATCAGCGGCTCATCTCGACACTCCGAGCACTGCAACACCACTGGACACTTCAAGGACGATACGCCTATGCCACTGATCAAAAATTGCTCTTACAGCTTCCTCTACCGCTCCCTCATCGGCCTATCTTTTTTNGCTTCCACTGCGGTCTTTGCCAAGGCCGTGCCNGAGCGTGCAGACATCGATGCTGAGTTCAAGTGGGACCTCACCGATATGTATGTCGACGCAANNGCATGGGAAGCCGATCGGGAGCGCTTCCTCGAAGCACTGCCGACACTGTCAGCTCATCGGGGCAAACTGGGTGAAAGTGGTGCGAACCTGCTGAAAGCGATTGACAGTATCCAGACCGTCGAGACCGTCATCGCCAACCTCTATGTCTACGCTGGACTGAAGAGCTATGAGGACACTCGCATCTCCGANAATGCCGCGCGCTTCTCTGAGGCGCAAGGGATGTATTCCCAGTACCAGCAAGCGCTGTCCTACTTCACGCCGGAACTGCTCGCCATCCCCGACGAGACGCTGACCCAGTTCATCGCGCAGACGCCGGGGCTCGAGGTCTATGCGCACTATCTGGATGAAACCGCCCGCATGCGGCCTTACACGCTATCTGAGGCCGAAGAGCGGTTGTTAGCGATGGCGTCAGACCCNCTCGACAAATTTGACAGTGTATTCACAGCCATCGATAGCTCTGATCTGTCCTTCGGCACCATGATTGACGAGTCGGGAGATGAGGTTGAGCTCACGAACAGCCGCTATGGGGCCTTCCTCCACTCCACGGATCGCAACGTGCGAGAGGCCGCCTGGAAAGGACTGTTTGAGGGCTACAAAACGCTTAACCACACCCTCGCCGCCAACTATGAGGGGCATGTGAAAAGCCGCGTCTTCTTNGCACGCGCTCGGGGCTTTAAGTCGCGACTGGAACATGCCACCTACACCAACGCCATTCCGATCGAGGTCTTTAATAACCTCATTACAACGGCACGAGAGGGCAGCGCGCCACTCCAGCGCTATCTCAAACTCAGAGAAAAGACCCTTGGCGTGGACCGGCTAGAAATCTGGGACATGTACGCGCCCATTGTTCCCCCGACGATCAAAGACGTGAGCTTTGATGAGGCGAAGGAGATCGTAGCCGAGGCACTCACGCCGCTTGGCGAGGAGTACATCAACGTCTACTGGAAAGGATTCGACGAGGGCTGGGTCGATGCCATGGCCAACCGTGGCAAACGCGGCGGCGCCTACAGCTGGGGTACCTATACCTCCAAACCCTATCTCTCCATGAACTTTGAGGGCACGCTGAACAATGTCTCGACGCTTGCTCACGAATACGGTCACTCGATCCATAGCTACTTGACGCGCAACACCCAGCCTCAGGTCTATGGGGACTACCGTACCTTCATCGCCGAAATTGCGTCGATGACTAATGAGGCGATCCTGATGCAGAAAATGTTGTCCGAGGCGACCTCGGCGAGTGAACGCGCGTATCTGCTGAGCTCCTATATGGATGAATTCAGAGGCGGCTTTTACCGACAGGCTTCTTTCGCCGATTTTGAGGCGCGTGCCCACGCCAAAGTTGAGGCCGGCGAGGCGCTCACTGCGGAGGTGCTCAATACGATTTATGCAGATGTCTTCAGCGACTACTACGGGGATGCGGTTCATGCCAACGAGTTAAATAAGATCGAGTGGAGTCGGATCCCACACTTTTTGCGCAGCGACAACTTTTATGTTTACCAGTACTCCACCTCGTTTGTGGCCGCCACGGCCCTAGCCAAGCAAAT